>Ga0307416_100000149_pt1 | contig 41388 bp, 69 predicted proteins | sample DK1Cmetagenome_2_FD_203821 | JGI IMG/M metagenome (GOLD analysis project Ga0307416, IMG submission 203821) | Maize rhizosphere microbial communities from greenhouse at UC Davis, California, United States - DK15-C-3 | ecosystem: Host-associated > Plants > Roots > Rhizosphere > Soil | place...
TGGAGCATATCCCGACAGATGGAAACTTTCGGTTTTATGGAAGAATTTAGTAAGACAGATTTAACTTTTCATTGTGGTGGATCTGATTTGCCAGGAGGATTAGATATTATACAAGCTGCTTATAATGCTAAAGGACCAGACGCGGATATTTATTTTAAGGTAATTGAAGATTGTAACGAAAATGGGGTATTTGAAACTATTAATTTTAGCCTTTTGGATCTATATGAGGCACCAAATAATGCAGATTGGTATAAGGCTCCTACGGAGGCAGAAAGCTTTCAAACGGTTTTAAGTAAGCGTTATAAGACTAATATAAACCTGCTTTCTAATAAAAGTATTGATAACACCACAATACAAACGCCTACTTTAAAAGAGGTGTTTTTACATGGGAAAGCAATCATAAGAGAATATGAAGCGTTCCCGAATGTTGACACTAAAGCGGCGCTGGCCAGCAGTGACCCGGATCAGACAGATAATCAACGTAGACCACTGCTATATTTTGGGTTTGATAAATTAGTGCGAAACGAATTCGGGATAGAAACCGATGAAGGCGATTTGCCTGGAGTGTATACACTTGGAACAGGATTTACTTATACGCGTGACCCGCTTATAAGCACCTATGATTCCTTTGGAAATTCCAGAATAAGGATAAGGGTAAAAATAGACTCGCAAATAGTAATTGAACGGAATAGGGGTGATTTTGAAACTGTTGAAATCTTCTACTATCTAAAGATTAGAAGGGCAACAGGCGATACTAATATAATTTTAGCCCATGACCTTAAAGGGAATATTTCAGGCGCGTATGATAGCGCAACACGGTTAAATAAAGGGGAATATGTTTCTGATTGGATCGATTTAGTAGCAGGTGACAAAATCTATCTTTACGGAGATATTGATGTAAGGGACGTGGCAGGTCCTTACCGAATGACTTACAGGATTAACCTTAAGAAAACATCTTATCTGAAAATAGAAGGTTATACGGTTTCTGCTGGCTCTAATGGGTACGGATTGTTGGTTCACGATGCTTTAAGCAAGGCAGTAGCAACGCTAACTGGCCAGGACAATATATTTATTTCTAATTATTTTGGGCGGCTAGATAGCTGGCTTAGAACCTATGCTAATAATGGATGTGGCGCCAATTTCTTGCTTACAATTGGCAAGCTATTAAAAGGCAGATTAACAGAGAAAGATAACACCCCAATTGCCTTAACATCTTCCCTTTCTACGCTAATAGAAGCCCTGCAATCTATTTTCTGTATTGGATATACTTACGAGTATGAGCAAGGGGCCGAAAGGGTGGTAATAGAAAATATGGAGTATTTCTTTCAGAATTATGAAGTATTGTCTTTTGATGATATTTCAGATTTTGAGATAAGTCCGGCGCAGGATCTTATTCATAATACTATTGAAGTAGGGTACGAGAAATACGAAACAGAAGAAGTTAATGGGGCCGATGAATTTAATTCTAAACGACATTATAGCACTCCTGTAAGAAAGCACGAAAGCAAGCTAAATTTGCTTTCTAAGCTTGTTACAGGTGGCTATCCTATAGAGTTTACAAGGCAGTCCCGGTTAAGATCGGCTGATTATAAGTATGACAATAACAATTTTCTGATAAGTGTAAAGGAGGATATATTACCGGGATTGCCTGTTTTGCCAGACGCGTCTTATACTATTATCGGAATTACTGACGATAATAAAATATTGATAAGTGAAGATGCAATGCAGCAATTAAGCGAGCCAGGATTCACATTAACAATAACAGGCAGCACATCAAATAATGGCAATTATACAGTAGTCGATTATTATGCTGATGAATTCCTGGGGGCTTTAGGGGAGAATTTAGGAACATTCACTTATCTAACCTTAGATCCTATTCCTGATAATACTGATGATATAGGGACAATAAACTTTAACTATCCGGATACGCCGGGAGAGGACAGGGTAATATTATCATCCCGTAAAAATGATGCTTTTGCAACGTTAACTAATGTTATAGATCCTGCCACAACCTATAACGCTGAAATAAGCCCTGTTAGGAACCTTTTGAGATGGGCTAAATACATCAATGGTGGATTGACTTTTAAACAGCCTACAGAGGTTTTAAAATTCACTTACGGCGAAGGAAATTATTTATTAGAAAGCCAGTTAAAAGAATCTGAAACTTGTTTAGGTGGTGATGTTAACCGGAACCTGTTAAAAGAAAACCAGGATTTTACGTTATCTGCTTTTAATCAATTTAATAAGCTTTGGATTGCTGAATATATTACATTTAAATCAGAATGTACGTATGACGAGTTCCTAATCATCCGGGAGAACCTTCTTCCCGATGTTGCCAAACAGCAAAAAAACGGGTATATTAGTGTTGATTATTTGGATGAACAATATCAGGGTTTCCCGATGGAAGTTAATTACGAACCAAATAAGAGAATTTGCACGTTTAAACTGTTACGCAAGTATATCAAACCAATAATCCAGATAATAGCTGAAACAGGAGAACTATTAACAACTGAAACAACAAACGATTATTTAATAAAGGAATAATGGCAGACGGATTAATACCAATGTCCCAATTTAGCGAACCAGGAACGCACGATAATGATGATTATATTATTATGCTAGTCGATGGCTTAAATGCGAAAATTAAAAAAAGTGATTTTTTAGCGGCGGTCACTACTTCATTAACAACAATATTCCCTAAAACTGGCGGGGAAATTACAGGGAATGTTAAAGTAAGTGGAATATTAGAAGTTAATAGCGATGGCACCCCGGCCCCAAGTGTTTATATATTTTCTTTCCCTTTACACAAAAGCAACCGTACTATAACAGCTATAGGGCACAACATACAGCCACATCCTGAAATTTCGGGCAGTTTTCTTCTGAAAACAAATGGGCTAACTAATGGGGGAATGATGACCGCTTACAGTAATAATCACCCTGCTGAATATAAAGGATATATTCCTGTTAGTGGAGATGGCACACAAGATCAAGTAATTGGTATTGCAGCGTTGGAAGCTTTATTAATAGAGGTCCCTTTACCTACTGCTTAATATAGTTTTACAAATGCCAGCACCAACTAAAACACAGATCCAAATGCTAATTATGAGCAAGATACGCGCCAATGCTGTGTCTAGCTCTAAAACGTTGGGTAGTGATTTAAAAGAGATTTACTCCGATATTCTGGACAAGATATACGGCGCAAATGTGCCTTTAGAATCCATTGAATCCGCTATAGATGCCGACATAAAAACCAATAGCATTGCAGGTGTTAGAATAACCGGGAATAGGCTTAAAAGGTATTTAGATAATTTGGTTTATCTGGCTTATTTAGAATCTGAAAATTTACCCCCAAGATTACAAGCTGAAAGCGGTCTTTATCCTCATTTAACGAATTATTCCACGCGTTCCGATGTTACTATCGGTCAATCTTTACGAGATATTACTAAATTGATGCTGGACAAGATTTACGACAATTCAAGCGGCCCAATCGGCAATACTGGATTTACGTATACATTCGATTTTACATTAGCCTAATATGCCAAAAATAACCTACCCTGATAAAGTAACGGGAGATCAATTTTATGCTACAGAGGCAACAGAGATAAAAACTGTTGTTAATGGCCTAGACGATAATAAAGCCGACAAGACAGAATTAACTTTAAAGCTTGATAAAACGGCAGTTAAAAACGAATTAGGTACTAGCACTACAGACTTAGTAAGCCAAAATGTAATTAGCAATCTAGCCAATCGTTTTAAATATTCAATCCTTTTCCCCAATGAAACAGAGGTTTATGGAGATTATTGTAATGTTAATGAAACGATAACAGCAATAGTAAAAAGCTCCAATGTTTCTACGGTTGAATATCGCACTGACGGCGGGGCATGGAAAAACATTGCAACGGGCGGGAACATGCCATTTACCAGGGTGGCCGGGACGTTGACAGATTACCGGATTACTTTTCTTGCAAATGCGGCAAGATATGGCAGCTTAATAATTGAAGGAAAAGAAAATAATTAATTATGGCGCACGGATTTAGATTATCGCCGGGGGTAGGCATAGTGCCCGCAGGAACTTATATTTATTGTTCTAAGGCGGGGAATGATGCCAACGATGGTTTGACGCCCGAAACGGCAAAATTAACGGCACTAGCGACAATAGTAGCTGCTCAATCTTATACCGGGGCTATTTTTGGCGAGGGCGTATATGAGGAAAGTATATTCGTAACAAGCACGAGCACAAAGCACTATTTTGCAGATGGCAAAGTGATTTTTAGATCAACCGGGAATAACCAATTCGGGGGCAGCGGTTCGGGGCTGTGGCATTTTTATAAAGGTTTCGAGTTTATTGGATATTTGAACATAACGGTAACAAATGGCAATTTGTACTTTTACGGATGCACGCTAAGAAGCTGCAAATTTCAGGGCTACAGATTATATTTTGGACACGATACCTACGGCGGTTGTTTGTTGGTTGATTGTTCAGGCGGGTATCCGGCAACCAATAATACGGCGATTTGCAGTTATATTTTTTGCAAAGTTATAAACACCAATATTCAACACGCGCCCGGATCAACTGTTATCAGAAATTCGGATTTGGATGAAAATTCCACGGCGGTTGTTGCAGGGGCAATTTCAAGTGCTTCATTTACAAATTCCAATATCCGGGGCCCAATTATTGAACGGCCCAGTGTTAATTCTGGCTCTCCTACGACCACTTACGCAAATTTAGCGGCATTTCAAGCGGTACAGCCGACCGCCTTTCCAAATTCATTTTCCCTAGACCCTTTGTACAATAACAAGGCCGGCAATGATTATACTGTGTCGGCATTTTCTCCCAATATTCGGGCCGCCGAAAACGGGAAAAATATCGGCGAAGTGGTTACTGGCGTTTCACACTGGGTAGATCAAACCGTAAAACCAACAAACAAGGCTTTTCTGCCAATTTCGCAAGGCGGTGAAGCGTTTCTTTCTCCTGAATTACAAGTTAGTGCGGATGGAATTTCCATTATTCAGCCGAACGAAAGCGGATATATCATAACCGGAGCGATTGATGTGAGCAACGGCAAAAATGCGGAAATAACTAATATTCGATTGCCTAATAACCTGGAATTTAATACAACTTTCACCGCCCCTAATATCCGAAATATGAACGTGCCGGATGCCAATAATGGCACGGCGGGAGCGGCTGACAGGAACCCCAACCGGTTAAGTGTTTTCATGCGATGGACAACAAGCACGGCAAAACCAACGACAGATTTAGAATGGAATAACCAAGCGTATTTACCTGTTGGTGAATGGGGTTTGTTTAACCTGTTCGAAAAACCATTGGTTGATATGACGGGTAAAACTAGTGGGCAGGTTGATTTTGCATTTACGGCAACAAACAACCGGTTTATAATGGCTAAATGGGTGCAATTTAAGATTGTTCTTATTAACAATTACGCTAAATAATGGCTTTAATCGGGAATGAAACCGCATTACAAACGGGTGATTTATCCGGGAGGCTTACGGGTGTAGTATTAGGGATAGAAAAAGCCAGAGAATCAGAATTAACGGGTTTTATCGTTGAGTATCAGCCGGTAGAATCCTCGGCTATTACAGGATTGATCGTAGAATTTAGTGCCCCATTGCAATTACCCCAAATAATTAGAAGAAACTATTTCAAATAAGAGTTAATATGATTTTTGAGTTTACACGCGCCGAATTAGATTTTAAAGTTATAATAGATGAACCAGGGTTGAAAGATTATATCCAAGTAGATAGGCATACAGGGGCTTTATTGGTGCAGAAAGTAGATTGGGTACATATAAGCAAGGAGCAGCAGATAATTAAAGTTGATGTAAATTCCTACGCAACCGATCAACAAGGAGGCTATATTAAAGGCTCTGGATCACGTGATGGTTCTTTTAATGCGATAGAGCAAGAAAACTTTGATTATTTTTATTTACCTAGCCGGAATGGTGAACAGTTAAGTAAAATGATAATTAACGGGCTGCTTATCGCAAATTATGGTTTTATGATATTTGACCCACAAAGCGGGGAATATTACCCGCCAATTTGGGCTACTGTTGATATAGATGAAACAGGCCAGCAAATTGAAGCCGAAGAAGGGACAATTTACCAGAAAACGGGCGGAAACTTAACTGTTACTGTTATTAACGGCCCAGAAGGGGAATATACTTATCAGATAGATGATAACGAAGCCCAAACAAGCAATGTTTTTGAAGATGTAGCAATAGGAAGCCACGTATTAAAGGTCTATAACTCTTTATCACAAATTGCATTTACTCAAATAGTAACAGTTTAGCCAAATGATTACAATAACAGCCCCGTTAAACGTCAATAATCTAATACGCTGGCATAGTGTTACAGGCGCAGTCCTGCCTTTTACTAAACAGGATGCTATAAATTCAGGTTTAATACAAGGCGATAATTATGATTTTGATTTTAACGACTTCGAGCCTTTAGATTTTGCTACAGGTTCGATATTAGATCAATTAGCAAAACCTAAAAGATACAAACCGCCAGTTTTTGAAGGTGACATAATAAACTTCTTTATTAATACGCCTAACGAGTTCACAGGATTAGATACTAGCAACCTAGCGTTAGGAATGTTTAGAGCGGGTGAATTAGTTGCTGCTAATATTGGCAGCCTTAATTATTTGACTATTGCAGAAGGGTTAAAAATAAGCGGTCAAATTACTATCCCGGTTTTATGTGATGGTACTTATAATTATATCATTTATAATACCATTACAATGGATTTGGTGTTTATTTCCAATCCTGTAGAGTTAATAAATGATGTAAGTATACAATATACATCCATGTTGAAATACCGGAACAAAGCCGATGTATTAGGCTGGAATTATTACGAACTCCCAAGTTTTTATAATACTGTTAGGATTCATGCCCTATTAAGCGATGAACAGACAACAGAAGAAACAAGTGAGTACAATGATGTTAATTACAACATAATTACTCCTAAAATAGTAATAAGAAAGGAGCATACGCTAGAGGTGGATTATTTAGATTCTATTTCACACGATGCCTTTCATATCGCCTTACGTCATTCAGAAGTTTATCTTAATGATAAGCGGGTAAAAATGATAGGAGGATATGAGAGAGAAAATACGCCGGGGTTCGGGTTAAGCCCTGCAACCACAAAGGTACAGGAGGTTGGATTTACTTTAAATTTAACTACTTGTTAAAAAAATAAATATTTGCTATATTTGATTAGTTTATAAACTTTAATTTTCTTATAAGATGCCATTAGATGAAATTTTTGCATCCTGTGCCGAGGTAGAGGCTACGCGGTTTCAGAGTGAATGTTATGAAACTGAATTTTCAGGCTTTTATCACTGGGCCTTAGTAGATCGGGATGCAACTATAGCAAACCGGCAACTCCCCACCGTTGCGGAACTTTTAGCTGCTGAATTAGTAGGTAAAGCCGTAATTATCCGAGATACCTTTGGATCTTTACCGCGTCCTTCTGAAACATCAGGCCGGGAGATTGGCGGCAGACCCGCACAAGTTATTTCCCGCACTCATACCGCAACACTTACAGAACCTCAATTTATAGGTAATGAAGATTTCTGGAATAAGACCGCTAGACGTTCAAACAAAGACTTGTACATCTTTACTGAAAAGCGGATTATCCCTGTTGTTAATCAGTCTTTGACTATCAATCATGGTATTGATTATGTAGAAGGTATTGGGACACAAGAAAACTGGGGCTCTATCGTTATTAGCTGGAAAAACATTGATGTGCCAGTTACACAGCCTTTCTCTGTAGAAGATCGTCAATCCTTAAGCGTATTCCCGGTTTTAGATTTTGGTTCTATCACTGAAAATGTGGCAGGTGATGCCACTATCACAGGTTCTACTGTAACAACTCCTGTAGGTTCTCTAATTGATTTAACAGCTACAATTACAGGGGCAACTACCTATAGTTCTACCGGTACACTGCCAGCAGGTTTGACAGGAACTAGCACAGCTACAGGTTACGTAATTACAGGTACACCAACAGCCGCCGGTACTAGCAAAATCACTGTAACAGGTGCAAACGCTTATGGTATTTCAGGAGGCCAGGAAATTGTTATTTCTGTTACTCCTGCGTGAACTAAGTTCGTTGCTTTCGATGCACACGGACTTGGCACCCCGGTTGAGTCGACAGATACATATTCAGATGGTAGTGTCCCCGGAATAACTAGTTATAAAACATTGACCCAAACATTTGCTAAAAACACAGATGCCCAGGTTAATACAGATATAACTTTCCAATATGCCGATTCAATTAGATTAAGTGATTATTCCCTGCCAATACTATCAGGATTGATTTTCACAGTGAATGGGCAAACGGCAAATATCTCTGGAACATTACCAGACCTTCCAATAGGCTCTGTAACTTATGATATAATGGTTGTAGTTGGTGAAAATGCAGTAAGCAAAGACGCGGCTAGAATTGTGTTTGTCTTTACAGAGTAGATTTTATTACTTAATTTCCGTATATTTATAAAGGGTGGTGGTAGGTAATACTACTGCCCTTTTTATTTTTCTATATGTTAACAGAAGAATTCATTAAGCCTTATCTAAAAGACCCTAATAGGGTTCATGAAAAGTATGATGCCGCCCTAGCAATTAAGCAGGAATTAGAAGTACATACGGATGGGGTATTTCCTGAAAATGAACTTTGTACAGCTAGGCCACATGAAGAAGAAATTCACAAAGAATACCGGAAAAACGTATGGGTTCCTGTCACTAAGCAAGGGGCAGACGAAGTATTAAAACACTCTAAAAAGATACCACGGGCTAACGGATGGGGTGTAATTTTCCCTAAAGAACAAAGCCGGTTAATTAAGGATGGCTTTAGCTTGCGGCAATATATAGAGCAAGACTTTCCGAAATGGGACAATCTTAATAATTTTGTTTTTGGATTCCTTTTAAAGCAAAATTTTAAAGATCCAAACGGGATAATAGCTGTTCTTAATAGAGAACACTATAACGGGGAACCATTAAGCCAATCCGGTTATCTTACTCCCTATCCTTATTATTTTGGTTGTAGTGAGGTAATAGACTTTAAGGAGGATGAATACTGTGTTATTCTGTCTAAAGATCCTGTAAAATATGGAGATGGCAGAGAGGGAAAGAAATTTATCTTTATTGATGCTGAAAGCCTTGTAATTAGTGCACAGATTTCAGATAATGGTTATCAATCTGTTTTATATCCTCATACTGCCGGGACGTTACCTGTTTGGCAGTTAGCAAGCGATTCAATAAAAGAACATTCAGAAAACTATAATCTGTACGATTCTTTCTTAACTGCTGCTGTACCTGCCTGGAAAGAAGCTATTCGACGCTATAGTGACCATCAAGTAAATATGGTTATGCACTTACACCCGGAAAAGTGGATACGTGCTAATGTGGATTGCTCGGATTGTAAAGGGAATGGAGAAGTACGGGAATTAGACCATGAAAACAAGCCCTGCCAAGTAAAATGCCGAACCTGTAGCGGATCAGGAAAGCGGATAGTTCAAAGCCCTTCCAATGTTATGATTATACCCACAACACAGGCCAGGGTACAAGATCAGGAAACTACTATACAAGGTGAGCCTATAGGATACGCCCGCAAACCTTTAGATGCTTTAGATTTTTTAAAAGGCGAATGGCAAGACCGCTTTAAGGATGGGTTTAGTTCTTTAGGTCTTAGAATGTTATATGAAACAGCCTTAAATATTTCAGGCAAAGCTAAAGAGTTAGACCGCCAGGATATAAATACTTTCTTTCATAACTTAGCAGCTCATTTAACTCATATCCATATTTACCGGATTGTTTACTTTGTTAATGAACTAAGATATTCTTTTGTTCCTGAAAAAGAACGTAGAGAGTATTTTAACTCTATAGACTTCAAAGTACCTAATACTTTCGATGTTGTAAACGCCGAATATTTTAGAGAAAGATATGTAGCTGCAAAGCAAAACAACGAAAGCCCTATTCTTGTTCAACAATCAGGATTAGACTATGCTAGAAAAGAATTTGGCGAAGATTCACAGCAATATAAACTATTAAAAGATTCTTATGATTTAGACCCATTACCGGGATTATCAGAGGCAGAAAAGAATGATTTAAGCGCGACAGATCCCAATAATATTGATGTGATTATAAGTCGCCAGATTGAGTTTTTTCTAAAACGTGCTTACGCAGAAAACGAAAACTTTTTCGAATTAGGTTTTGAGCAAAAACTAGACAAATTAACTGAATACGCCCAAAATACTTTAACACGTAGAAACAGAAGCTTATTGAATGTTGCTGCCCCTGCCTAAATATAAGCAAGAGTTAACTATCTGTCTATTTTCCGGGATAGATGGCAGCGAAGCGTGTTTTTATAGTTTTATTATTACGCTTAACTAATGGAGTTTAAAGGCTTAAATAAATTCGATGAATTGGAAGAAAGGATTTCGGCAGCGTTATCACAATATGAAACGTCCACGAATAAAGCAACGGTGCAGGTTCTTGAAGAATTGCAGGACTTACTAGGTGATCTTAAAAAACAAGGTCAGTTATTTGCTAAGTCAAAAGAAAACTTGCAAATCATTAATAAGCTTAATTCACGCATTCAGGCCATTATAGAGAGTTCCGGTTTTTATAGTGGCGTATCTACCTTGCTAGGTGAATACGTTGAATCCAGTACACTTATAAACGCTTATTTTGGCTTAAATTTTAAAGACTTTAATCCCGCTAACGCAACCTATAAACAATTAACTAATTTCTATATAGAGAAAACAGCTAATGAAATAGCGGATATAGTTAACGGTGATTTAGTAACAGATGTTAAAAAGATACTGCGGGATAGTGTAGAGAATGGAATTAACTCAACCCGTACAAAAGCTTTATTAAAAGAATATCTGGCAGATAATAAAAAGTTAGTTAAGTACACCAAAACAATTGCCAGCGATTCTTTAAATCAATATGCTGCTAACTATACTTTAGGTATTGCGGAAGATTTAGACCTAGAGCATTATTATTACAAGGGCACTAAAATTGAAACTACGCGCAGTTTTTGCAATGTAAGATCCGGTAAATACTTTACGAAAAAAGAAGTTGAGGACTGGGCTAGTTTAAATTGGTCCGGTAAAAACCCTGCTACTAATAAGGACAATATCTTTACCCTTAGAGGTGGCTATTCGTGCCGACACATCTTTATTCCAGTAAGTGAAGAAGTATACAAGGCACGTGTAAACAATGCCACTATAAAGCCTGTATAACATTTATTTACTTAATGCAAATAATTACGTATAAAATAATTATATTTGTTTAATACAATATTCACATAGACTTTTAAAGTTATGCCCGACGAAGAATATACAGTAGGCTCAAACCCTAACGAACCAAGACCAGAACGCCCAACTGCTTCTGCCTTGTCGGTAGAGCAAACAGAAACCGGCCAGAAAGTAACCAAACGCAGCCGCAAAGTTGTAGAAGATCAGGTTTCAGGAAATGAAATAGAAGCTGTTACGCTTGAAAAAGATGGCCGCCAGTTTACCATTGCTAAGTCTGTTTATGACGTAGAAATGGCAAAACCTGAAACCCGCGAAGAAATTAAGCCAGGAGAACCCATTTATTTACGGAATCCTGATTTAATTGGTGCTAAACTTGTGAAATAAATCACGCCCCTAAACCCTAATAAAAAACATTATGTTATTATCGGAATTATTGCAATCAGCCGCAGTCCGAAGCGGGATAAAAAATGATGATCCTTCTTTAATTGCTTTGTTGGGGAACCCTGCAATTCAGATTGAAGTGGATAACACAATAGCCGAAAGTGTTTCTAAAAACCTGATGGATTTAAATGCTGCTAAAGCAAATCCTTTGGTTAAAGCACATTTTACCAGTACTGCCCTTTCAACCGTTGATGCCAAGATTGCTGAAATGGTTTCAGAGTATGAGCTTTCAGAAGATATTTTATCCGATAAAAGCACATACAATAAACTAGAATCAGTTAAAGCCGCATTAAAGGAGAAGATTGCTACTGCTGGCAAAAAGTCAGATTCACCGGAAGCGAAAGCACAAATTGAAGCCTTGCAAGCCCAATTAAACAGCCTTAAAACTGAAAAGGAAACAGCCGTTAATGAGGTTAAGCAGCAATGGGAAAGCGAACGTTTAAATAACGCTATTTCAAGCCAGTTTAATACTTATCAATGGAATGATTCTATTCCCGTGTCTATTCGGGAAACAGTTGTAAAGAATCTGTTAGATCAGGAATTGCAAGCATCAAAAGCAAAGATTAAACGTGCTGAAAACGGGATTACATTAGTAAATGCAGAAGATGAAACTTTGCCTTTCTACATGGAAAATAAACCCGTTTCCTTTAAGGAATTTACCGATTCTTTAATGAGTAAGCACAACCTTATTAAAACTGTTGCCGATCCTGGGCAAACTACTACTTTCAATACTACTGTGGACCCTAAAGGGCCAGCCAATAGAATGCCCAAATACCAACAATCCGCTATAGATCAATTGAAGCAATCTTTAAAAGATCAAGGCGTTACTATCTAAATAAAAAATGGCAACTGTTAACTACACTGCGGGAGCTTGCCCTGCACTCCTTTTTACCCAATTAGAAATTATGAAAGGCAATTCCCCAGGTGAATTAATTTCTCCTGTTGGACTTGTTCAAGCCTTGAAAGATCCTACCAACGTAAGTACTGCCGAATTTGAGCAAGTTGGTGACGGCTCTGGCCACAAAAAAACTGTTCGGGTTGTTTCCCGCACTCCTGTTGCTGCTAGTGCTGTTACTGATGCTTTTGCTTGTGATGCCGGAACAGCAGTACCCCGTACTGAAGCGTTAGTAGATTTAACACGTCATTCACATTTAGCCCTGCGTGTAGATGAAAATGCCGTACGTGCTTTGTGTGAAGAATATAGCAACTACACCCGTTTGGCCGGTATTGGCCGCGCAGGTGAAGCCGCCGCTTCTTTCTCTGTAATGCGGGAAGTATACGAAACTGTGCAAGCTGGCTTTGATGCAATGCGCATCAACATTAACAGTAAGCTTAACACTGCAATGGCAACCCGTACAGGTACTTTGGTTGGTGGTGCTGCTAATGGCACTTATGTCGTACGTAAAGCTGATGGCTCGCCTTATTTGGATGGCCTAGCACGTTTCAAACAAGACGTACGCAAAACCACAATGACAGGTGCCCCGATTCTGGTAGGCTCTGGTTTATGGGAGCTTACTAATACTGCCTTAGATTATGGTTGCTGCAATGATGGCGGCACTGATTTTGGTCAAATGGCCAGAAATGCAGGGTATAAGTTTTATGTTGATGATTCAACTGGCACTGTAAACGCTAACCCGGATATGGCCATTGCTTTTATGCCTGGGACCGCGCACCTGTTGACCTTTAATAAGAACGTTGGTAATTTCGCTAAACCTATTGGGGTGCGTGAAAGAGGTACTATCGTTGATCCTGCTGTACCTGGACTGCGCTATGATATTTCCATCATTCCTAATGAGTGCGGCGAGTTCTACGACGTGTACCTGGATCTTGATTTTGATTTGTGGACTGCCCCAACTACCTTATTCCCTGCCGGCGATGCCCGTACCGGCGTTAATGGTATTTTTAAAGTAATTGCAGATGAACCTGCAACCGTATAATTACGCGCTATAATTCTGATTTATTAGGTTTAAGAAAGCCAGCTACCAAGTAGTTGGCTTTCTTTTTTTAAGTAATTAACGTATATTTATTTAACATATTAAAAATTATTATGGACTGTTTGAAAGGAAAAATATCTTACAGGTATTGTCCCGGTGAAGATCTTCCCGGAACCTTATTTATTAATGATCTTCCCGGTATATCTACGCTGCTTTTAAATGATCTTTCAACGCAGGAGTTAGAAACTTTTGACGCGGTATTCCAAAAGATTGAAAGGCTTAGTTTAAGTTCCTTTGCAGCCAAAATTGAAAGGGCTATGTCGGAGAACTACAATACAACCCATAGCCTTTATACTTCGCCCCAATACGATCTTATAAGACCTTTGCAGCATAGTGTAATTGGCTCTTATGTGAATCAGGTATTTGAAATCCCGACAAGCAAGTACACAACGGCCAAAATAAAAGATATTAAATTCTTTTCCTTAAATGAGTATTCAGGCGCATATCTTGAAATTATTGACTTACTAAGCGGGGAAACAGTTTATTTTATTCCTGCTGTTGAAGTAGTAAAAGGGATAAACGTTGTTGAGGTAGATAAGGAGTTAGAAACCGTTTTTAAATCCAATTACTTTGCGGTCCGGTTAAATGCTGAATTCTTGGATTTAGCAGCCTTTTATAATGATGGCAGCGGGGATTGTGGTTGTAATGGCAATTTAAGGCAATATCCTGCCGATTTAACGCAGTTATTCGAAGAAGATGGAACAACACTAATCGCATTAACTTTAGAGGATGTACGAGCCACTAATAACGTTTATCTGGCTGTTGATTTTGAATACTACTGTGACATTTCAAAATACGTATGTGCTAATAGTGGAATGTTCTTGCGGGGATTACTATATGAGTACGGAGCAAACATCTTAAATGAGGCTCTAAATTCTGATAAGGTTACCTGGGCAGTAAAGGGGAACCCTATCCAGAAGCGGGAAACGATGGAAGAATTTTATAATGAGGCTGCCAACGAAATGAGGGCTTCAATTAAAAAGATCCCCTTTAATTCCCTGTGTGCTGATTGTTACGGGAAGAATGGCAATTTATCATACGCTAATATGTTAGCCTGATGAATATTAAGTTTAATAGTAGCTTGCCAGCTTGGATAACTGCCAATAAAAAAATGATTGAAAGGCTTAAAGATCCTGATAGGGTTTTAAAGACAGCCGCCCTTAATTCTGTTGCCTTGATTTCAGAAAGGATACAAGTTTTCGGGAAGCTTTCTAATGGGTCTGATATTGGCGGTGGGAAAGGATATTCCACTAAAGCAATACGGGCTTTTAATACTTCTTCTGGCCGGCGTGGGTTTGGCAATTTTGGAGCATTAGCTACTAAAAAGCAGATGAACGCCAGAACAAGAAACCAAGATGATGATACCCAATTCGACTACGGGTATAAGGAGTTTAGGGAATCACTAGGAAGGCAAACCCGCTATATAGATTATACTTTATCTGGTGATTTAATGCAATCCTTTATCGCGTTAAAAGATGGCACCCGCTTTTATGTAACAGGGTTTACTGATAAAGATAATGCAGATAAAAAAGAATGGCTTGAAAATATGCACGGCATAGCTTTTGAACTAAGCGAAAAGGAAATTGATTTAGCTTTTAAGGATATACAAAACGATGTTAACAAAATTATCACAGGAAGTAAATAAGCTAAATGAAGGCATTAAAGCCGATTTAAGGCATTTAAAAGTTATTGCTATAGGGTTATGTCGTTCTATCCCAGATCAAAGGGGAGAGGGTAATTTTAACTACTTTCCAGAGGATAATTCCAAGCCGGTTAGCCTGGATGAAAGTTCTGATGTATACCTGTGGCATACTTTAGACAATAGTACTGTAGAAACTATTAATACCAGATCAAAACGGGATATTTATACGGTTGCAATCGTGGTTTTTACCAAAAAATCCAATATAGATGTATATCTAAAAAGCAAACTTGAAAGCCTAATACCCGACTTTGAATACCTAAACGCGGAATATACAGCATCAACTATATTAAACACGTATAATATTAACATAGATTTCTTTAAATTTGAATATAATTTATTTGTAGTGCGTTACCAGATTAAAGTAAAAATTGAAAAACTTAACTGTGTTATTTGTATTCCTAGACCAGATGGTCCTAACGTATCAGTAGATAATACTACCCTTGATAGTGTTTCGCTTAAAATAGAATAAAAATGCTTTTACAAACCCAAGTTAGTGGCACATTAGACGCGTTAGAAATATGTGCATGGTTATTAGGAATTATTGTGGTGTTGATTGGTGTAATTTGGCGAAGTAACGAAAGCAAAGCGGGAGAACGCCACCAAGATATTTTAAAATTAATTAATGGCATTGCAGCAAGACAAGACCAATTAGATTTAAGGCAAGATCAATTACACGAATTCCAACGCAATCAACAGAACGAATTACTATCAACAAAATACGAATTAACAACCCTTAGAACAGTTGTTAACCTGTTACAAGGCAAACCAATAATTTTACACGATAATGACAAAAACTAAACAACCAATAGGTAAAAACCCTAAGCCAAGACCAACCCGACCAGTAAAGAAAAAAAACAATGTTAAGGGAACTAAATAGGGAAGAAAAAGTATCTGTTTTACTTTGCTTAATCGCATTAGTCTTTTGTTATAATGCCTATTCTTTGTTTGGTGGAAGCATGGTATATGTTGGCTTCCCTTTCTTTCCTGGTCACATGGAGCCTATTCAGTGGTATGCAAAGGATGTAGGTTTTCGGGTATCAATATTCCTATTAGCCGCCTTAATGTATCATCTTATTCGGAACGGATTAAACCGTAAATATGATATGCTTTTACGGGGCACTGTGGGCTTTCTAGCTAAAGATATACTGGATTATATTGTTTCATACGATCAGTTTACAGCCTTTTGGGACATAGTAGCTTACATTGGCATTATTTTATATGTAGTATTTAAGAAGTGAAAAATATTAAATCTTATTTCGTGGAATTGTTTACCATAATGGCCTGGATAAGCCTATCAGGGTATATATTTTTCTGCACTTTTAGCGGTATTAAAGATGAATCATCAGTACGGGATGCCTGGAATTTACTATTATTTATCGGTGGATACGTATGGGCCAAAAGCACAGACAAAGAAAAGAAAAGCACCAACGAAGGAACCACAACAGCCGAAATTTCAGCAACAATAACACAGCAGCCAAGTAATGAAGAAAATAACCCTAAATGAATTAAGTGAATTAGCCTGTAAGTATGATTTAGAACTTGCAGACGTACAAGCGGTTTTTGAAGTAGAGGCAGCCGGGAATGGCTTTTTGCCGGATGGAAAACCAAAGATCCTGTTTGAACGTCACTGGTTTAGAAAGTACACAAATAGCGTATATGACACTATTCACCCTGATATATCTAATAAGCTTACAGGCGGTTATAAAGGCGGTTTAGGTGAGTGGGCAAGGTTTGACAAGGCAAGTAAGCTAAACGGCAATAAAACCAGAGAGGCAGCCATTATGGCCACGTCCTGGGGTGCTGGACAGATAATGGGATTTCACTATAAAGATTTGGGCTTTGAAACACCACAGGATTTTTTAAATCAGAATTTTAAAGGGGAGGCAGAGCAGTTTGAAATAATGCTAAGATTTATTGCCCTTCCTAAAAATATATCCATGTTTAAAGCGTTAAAGGGCAAAAGGTGGGCAGACTTCGCAAGACTTTATAATGGACCGCAATACTCCAAAAATAAGTACGACATCAAGCTGGCAGCCGCATACCAGAAGCATAATAATTTATTAGCTTAAATAAAAAAGCCTTTAGAAATTCTAAAGGCTTTTTTATTGTTTTTATAATTTAAATTCGTCCTGAAATTACTTTACTTAAATCTTTTATCACTTCATCTCTAACATCAATTGAAGCATTTAACTTGTTTCTAGTAGCCATTAAGATTCTATAAGAATCGTTTTCAATAGGCGCAACACCATTATTTTTGTCTATCATATTTCGCATATCTTTTAAACAGCTATTTAATAATATTAAATTCAATTCCTGTTCTTTTTGGTAAACTCCGATTAATATTTTAATGTCTTTCATTTTCTTAGTTGTTAAATTGTTATCCTTAATTGTTATACAAATATACGCCAAACGTATAATACAAAGCAAGAGAAATTTAAATTATTTTTCTTGCAACATATTCCGAACTTATATGTATATTTATAAAGGTTAATTTTCTTATAAATACAGCACTTTTCTTTATCCTTTTTGTTTTTGTCTTTTTGTTAATTGCTATCCATCTGTAAAGCCCCCGGTTATGCTCATCCGGGGGCTTTTGCATTTTATCGGGTTGGGTTTCTTCTATTTAACATAATACAATTTATAAGGCAAAATCATTTAGGATCTTTTAAAGATTGTTTCTTATTATCTTTTTCTATTTTTCGTATTAACTTTGTTAACACTTCTTAAATTATTAAGGTTATGAAAGATAATCTGTCTTTTGCGGTTGCCACTATTTCCTTAGCTCTTATTATATGGGGCGGATATGATGCTTTAACAGAGATTAATAATTACAATGGTGGCCAGGGCTATGTGATACTAGGTATTGGAGTAGTTATGTTGATTGTCCTTTTCTTTTTCAAAAAAAACGATAAGCCGGGAAGATGAAAGAATACAAAGTAAAAAAGGGGCAGTTTTATTTTAACCCTAGAACGATTGGCATACATACAGGAGTAAAAGAAAAGCAATGGAGGGTTAGATTTAATGAATCTTGTCTATATGATAAAATTGATGCTGAAAATGATTGGAATAAGGGCGCAGGATGGTCTTATGGTTTTAATATACACGGTGATTCTGTTAGATGGGCATGGAGGGCCGATAAGCAGTATAATGCAATAGAGATTTGTATTTACCTTTATCAGAACGGCATTAGAACCACTAGCAAGGAAAGTATTTATGTCCCTATCAATCAAGATATATTTATCAGATTAAGGGCGAACGGGGCTTTTGCAAGCTTGTTTACAAGGGAGTTCGAAACAGGTATACGGCGAAGTATTACAGCACCATTCACTGCAAAAAAACGTTGGGGGCGTTGGTCTGGATTGTATTTTGGTGGCAATGCAAGCGCGCCTAAAGATATTACTATCCACATGGAGAAATTGCAATTACAGGAATACTTGTAATTATGCTGGCTACTAAGGAGAAACAGCAAGCTAATCTTTATAGGCTCGAATTAACAGAGTTAGGCGTAAAGAAAGTATCTTTACAAGATCGCTTTATTACAGATGATAAAGCGCAACAGTACAAACGTAGGGCTTTATTATTTATGATCTTTTTAGTTTATCCTTTTTTCGCATGGTAAAAAAATACTTATATCCTGGCTTATTAGTGCTGGCAGTCCTTATTATGACAGGAGCCTTAATTTCTAAGTGTGCCAGAAATAAGGCTACTGATAAGCATACAGAAGTACGGCTTAATATTGTTAATCAGGATATATTAGAAACAGCTAAGGCTGATAAATACCGCAAAACTATAGACAGCCTGAAATTAGCCGTTTTAATCACTTCTAAGCAAAAGGAATACGTTTATATACCCATCAAGATAAAAAGTGATTCTATAGTAAAAGAATACATTAAAATACCTACTCCTGAAAACTGTGATAATGCTGTGGCAATTTTACGGGTTCGTTCTAATTATGCTGATTCCTTAATTACCGATCTTAAAAAGATCAATACATTAAACGACACTTTAATATCCTCTTATAAGCGCACTGTTATTGCAAAAGATAAAACTATATCAGATTTAAACACAGGTTATGAAAATGCAATAGAGGCTTTAAAACAGGCTAAAAAGCCTAAACGTTTTGGTTTGGGTGTTCAGGCTGGCGCAACATTAGACAAAAAAATAAACCCGACTCCTTATATTGGAATCGGGTTGTCATATAATTTGATAAGATTTTAATTAATCCCTGTGGACATAAAGCCACCTGCGCCACGTTCTGTATCTTCTAATATCTCTGATTCTATCCATTCTATTTTTCGATATTTAGCAATTATCATTTGCGCTATTCGGTCCCCATCATTTATAATGAAGTCTTGACCGCTATGATTCATTAATAATACTTTAATTTCTCCAATATAATCACTGTCGATTGTCCCCGGCGAATTTAACACAGTAATTCCATGTTTTAAGGCCAATCCCGAACGTGGCCGAATTTGGGCTTCATATTCATCAGGCAATTGCATATAAATACCTGTAGGGACTAAAACGGCGGCTGTTGATGGTATAACCATAGGTAGTCCAATGTTTGCTTTTAAATCCATTCCTGCGGATTTAGAAGTGGCATAATGAGGTAATGAATGTCGGGATTTATTAATTACTTTTACTTTCATTTTGTTAATTGTTTTAAGATAAGGCTTCTGCTATCCAAGATTGTGTTAAGTTAAAATGCTCTGCAATATCGTAAGTACTTAAATAACTTTTCTCTATTGCGTAAGCTCGTATTCTATTTTTCTTGCTTTTGTAGGAGTTTAATAAATTTTCAAACTCTAAATCTAATTCAAAGGGAAACATTATTATAATTGAGTAAATGTAATATAATTTCGCAAACAGGCTTTTAACTCTCTTAACCTTCCCATAGCATTATAAAGCTTAGGATATTCTTTATCAGGGACTAGAGATAACTCTTTATCTGCTTTCTGTATTTCAGATTCAAGCCAGCTTTTATAGTCTTTCATTATTTTAATTCTGGTAAAGGGCGGTCTAGGATGCTGGATTTGTCAACGATTGACCTAACCCCGATGGCAGACCGATAATCTGATACATATTTAGTCTTCGCCTTTTCAGCACAGTCTTTACGGTCTTCCTGGATGGCTGCTAAGGCGTAAGCTTTCATGGCTTCTAAAGCTCCGTTATACCATAATCCTTCAGGCTGCTTATATCCATCAGGGAAAGCCCTGTCATAAATTTCTGAAATTTTCTCGTCTAAAATTTTTTCTGCTGTTTTCATATTGTTCTGGGTTGTGGTTAAAACTTACTGTTGTTAACTAATCGGTCTAAATCTCTTATATCCTGCATGGTGGAACAGCCTTTAAACAATAAATCCCCTGCGGTAACATGTGTTAATTCACCATCACGAAAATTTACGCAAAAAGGGGATTTAAAAAGCAGTGTAAAAGTTGAAGCGATATTATTTACTGTTTGAATTGCAGTGGACTTCTCCCATCCTGGTTCTTTCTCTAACCTTTCCAAACTTATTGGTTCGGGGGTTGCCCTATCCTGCTCTTTCACCCAGGCTTCACCTTCTTCTAGTATCTCTATATCCCTCACAATTTCGCGGGTTTCCGGGTCTGTAGGGGAAAGGAATTCGAATTCACGCTTCTCATTAGCCTCGAATGTTTTTTCATCACCCCAAAACCCTAAAGAAAAGTTGCTATTGAAGCACAAAAAAGGCTCGTCAATAAATCTTGGTTCATCAAAATCCCGTCCGGAGGGCCAAAGGAATCTTAGCTTAAAAGCTTCTTGCTGTATCTGCCGGGATGTTTCAGGTGTTACCCTTACTTTTGTATTTGCTAATTGCTGGGCACAGGTGACGTTGATGATCTCGCCAGTATCTAAAAGTTTTATTTTCATGATAATGTTTGCTTAATATTATTTTTATATTCCCACTTAAAACCATAGGCTGTCATATGTTTCCCTTTCAAACAGTGGCAGATATTAGACCATTGATAACCATCAACCATAGCGGATCTAATTGATACATATTCTTTTAAAATGTCGCCCGTGTTTTTATCTATTTTTAAAACAGGTTTAGATTTAGGATTTAACTCCCCCGTACACCCTTTTAAGGATGGCAGCCTGTTAATCAAGGTTTCTTTGGGCATGGCCTTCATTCTGGCTTTGCATTTCTCTCTTGTTTCTTCTGTAACATCATAATTCCTATGGCACTTTACACATAGCTCAATATAATCATTGATGTCTTGAGAATACTCCCTCCCTTTGATTAAGGCCCACTCATATTTTTTCTTACCTGTTTGTTTACAAAAGCTACAAACACCCGCCTTCTTATTCTCCTTGTTTATAATTTTATGAAACTTTGAATACAATGAATGTGGTGTGCCTTTAAAGCTTTTCTGCTCTGGCTTGGTGACTTCTACTGTCTCGCCTGTGTCGGTGAATCTTATTTTCATGGTTTTAGTTTTTATTGTTAAAAGTTACCGCCAAAATTGTCCTGAATAATTCCTTTTATCCTGTGACATTCCCAACTAGCATAACCACGCAATTGGCTCCTGTCTTTTCTTTTTCTTATTCCGCCTAAATCAATTCCTTTATTAATTTTCTTTAGGTGGTAACGGATATTTTCAAGGGAACAACCTGTAGCGGCTGCTAATTCATTCCGGGACATTTTATCTTTATTAGCCTTTATAAATTCACTTCGGGCTTGTCCCCTGGCTGATGGTGGCAAATTATCAAAATCTATTTTCACTATACTAAATCTAAATCAATTCCTAAATTCAATTCCTGTTCTTCTTGTAAATTTAAATCAGAGGCTTTTTTCTGTTTTATAAGCTTTGGTTTAATAGTCTTTTCTTTGGGTTTGCTTCTATCTTTAAGGTAAACAGTATATTTAAAACCTCTTTCATCTACTCTAATTTCTGGCCTACATCCTTCTATCTGTTTTGCAAATCTTACAGGATCGTACCCCGGTTGTTTTTCGGTTTCCGTTAAGTCCCCGATGCCATGCGCTTTCCTTGCCATATCTTAAACTCCTAATATTGTGTATTTTTCTTGCAATAATTCAGCGTAATTTTTCTCTGTCTGTTGGTTGATACCTGTTATTGTTTCCAAGTATTCAATTTTTGTTTGCAGGTTTTTGATAGTGGATACAAGATCAATGGCGTTTACTGCTCGCCATTCATTAACGCGGGTGTTTTCACTTTTCCACCGGGAGAACAAAACGCCGTGTTGCTGCATGTATTCCAGGTTATTGGTCTCTAATTCTGGTAATGCTTTCATTATATTAAATCTAAAGTGTTTATTAATTTTTTTATTAAAGGCTGCTCTATTCAAGCAGCCTTTTTGGTTCTTTCTTCTATAAGCTTATTTACAGCAGCAATCTTTTTTTCTAATTGTTCTTCTGAATATGTATTGATTTTCAAAAGACCTGCTTTCTGTTCATGATCTTCAATAACTGGATTACTTAAAGCTGCTCTATATTCAGCCTGTAATTTAATAATGTCCATTGCTGGCTTGTCCTCTTTTACAGGCTCTTTTACTACTTCTGCCTTTTCGTAATCCATTTCTTCGGCTGGCGTGGCTTCGTATCCTGCTGCTTTCATTAAGAAGCCCAAAGGAAGCCTATAGGCTTTACCTGTTGCCCTTGTTTGTGCCATTGAAGCAATAGCGTATTCTTGAAAGAACTTCTTCCCTTGCTCTTTATTTGAGCACACAGTAAATCCGCGACCTACTACTGTGTTAGTGTGGATATTCAACAACTCAACAACAGCACGATACTTAATTTCTTCCGGCGTGCTTTCGTTTACAAGGTCAGTTACTACCGGGCAAAGACCCATAGACATTCCCGCAAAGGTCCAGGCCTCAATTAAAACATATTGTTTGCCCTGAATCTGCATACATAGCTTCCTGTCATTTATAAATTTTGCAAGTTCATTAGAAAGGGCTAAAATGCTATTGCCTGATGTAAGGCTATATTCTTGCATTTGGTTTTTGGTTTTGGCTACTGCTGTTTCCATGTTATATTATATTATTTGGTGTACACTTCTTTCATTCTCTTAGATAAGTCCTTAAACTTACAAATTATTACTTTCTTCATGTTTATTGCTATGTTTGTTTTGATGTCTCAAAGGTCTATAATAAAAACGATATACGCAATACTTGGTTTAAATAAATTTTAAATAAATTTTCAGTAAAAAATATTTGGGTAGTATTTAAACTTTTTCGTACATTTGTTTGTATCTAATGGAAACAGGATTAAAAATGACAATAGAACAAGGAAATAAAAGAGAATATAACCCGGAAGATAAAGTTACCGGCAGCTTGTCTATGAAAAAGAAGCAATGGGAGAGATTAAAAGAATTAGCTAAAAAAGAAGGATGCAGTATGTCTTATTATGTTGCCAATAAATTAAAATTATAATGGGGCTTGTAGAAGAATGGAAAGTATTGCCGGGATTCTTAAATTATGAAGTATCGACAAAAGGCAGAATAAGGAGCATGGATAGAAGTGTTAACCATTTTAAAGGCGGCTTTGCATTAAAGAAGGGGAAATTAAGGGCGCCAACAGTATCAAATAGTGGATATTTACTGGTCAGGCTTTGGGTAGATGGCAAAGGAAAGAATTTTTTAATCCATAGACTTGTAGCATTAGCTTTTATACCTAATGATGGGAATAAACCATGTGTTAATCACATTGATGGTATTAAAACTAATAACACTGTCGAAAACTTAGAGTGGGCGTCTTATAGTGACAATATTATACACGCCCACGCAAATGGATTATGTAAAAAAACGAGATCGTCAGCCAAGTTTGGGCTTCATTTTAAGAAGAGAATAAGAGCAGTAAACATACAGACCAATAAAGAGATTATATTTGATTCGATAAATGAATGTTCTACAAATTTAGGAATATCTAGATCAAGAATTAGTTTACGGCTTAATAAAGGAGGATTAATAAAAAAGATATATCAATTATTTTTCGTTTAAAATCAATAATATGGAGTTCCAAGAATATCACATTAGCCCAAATCAGATAACCATAAAATTTAACAACGGTAGCACGATAACGGACCTTAAACAATTCCTTTCACAACATGAATCTTACATAGCTAATATGCGCGAAGGGAAGGCTCGAACAGCCTATTTAAACCGATACAACAAAGTTAAAGAACAATTAAACAACCAAGAAAATGGTACTACAGGAAATCTTTAAAACCAACCCAGGCTTATTAGAACAGCCAGAAGTAAAACACCTTATATCCTATGTTAGCGAGCAACACAGGATTAATATTGAAAAGCTAATGGAAGTGAGAGCAAAAGAATGTGGTGCGTTAGAAGCTGTTTTTAATAGTGAAATATTCGTAATTGGCGGCACACCTGCTAAAGAAGCTTTACAAAGAGTTGTCCAAATTTTAGAATAAGAAAAGATGAAAACCTTAAACATTACCCTCAAAAAGAAGTGGTTTGACATGATCGCGTCAGGAGAAAAGAAAGAAGAATACCGGGAGATAAAACCCTATTGGCAATCTAGGCTATGTTGCGGCTTCCCTACTTTATACAGTGCTAAAGATTTTGATATAGTATCTGCCAATAACGGATATGCTAAAGACTGCCCAAATATCAAATGGGAGCACAAAGGAACAAGGATAGGAGAAGGCAAGCAGGAATGGGGCGCAGTTCCTGGGGTGAAATATTTTATTTTAGATATAGGAGATATTTTAAAACCATAATTATGGAAACCAAAGAGCAAACCGGCCATATTACCATAACGGCCAAAAAAGAAGGGTTAGAAACGGGCTATACCGTAGACGTGGATTATTCAGCGAAAAGTATTAAATTAAGCAATAAATCAGGCTTTGCTATCTTCTTGCCCTGTAAGCTAATAGGCATTGCATTTACCGGAGAAATCTATTGGCTGCAAATTCCCCTTTGGCTTTTTAATAAAAACTATGCTTTTTATAATACTTAATAAATAAAATTAATATCGTTATTTATACGTAAGTAGTTACACTCATATGTAAAATTAGCGTATCTTAGCAACGCGGAATAGGAAAAAGCAGTGAAGTTATCAGAAAAACCCGTAACGATTATCCCGAAATATGCCTATACCCAATCAGCCTACAGCAAGGCTTATGGGTTAGATAGAAAAACAGTATATAACATGATGAAAGATAAGAGGCTAAAAGTAATAGAAATAAACGGAGCTAGGTTAATTCTGGCAGATGTTAGTTAAACTAACAGGGCTTTTTTTTGCCCAAAAATCCGCATAGTGTGGAAAGTATAACAATTTTAATTTTATGATATGAAAAAAGACGCGTACTGGTTCTCACATGATAGCAATGCTAGCAGTGATGAAAAGATTTTAGAACTACGGTCAGAGTTTGGATGGGAAGGATACGGATTATTCTGGGCAATTGTTGAAAAGCTTAGAGATTCTAAAAATTACCAATACTCTAGCAATGCTACAGCAGGGCTTGCACTTAGCTTATGTATTGATAAAGACAAGTTAAAGCGATTGTTGGATTTATGTATTTCCTTAAAGCTTTTTGTTGAAAAAGATGGTTTTTTTTATTCTGAATCTTTATTAAACCGGATGGAAGAATTAGAAGCAAAAAGGCGCAGGAGAGCCGAAGCGGGGCGTTTAGGGGGGCTTGCCAAAGCAACGGCACAGCAAAGCTCTAGCAATGCTACAGCAATACCTAGCTATATAAGTAAAGTAAAGGAAAGTAAAGAAGAAGAAAATAAAGAAAGTAATAATGTATTACCGGGGCAAAAAGCCCCTACCCCTAAAGGGGCGAAAAAAACAAAGGGATTAAGCGATAAGGAGCAAAAGTTTTTAGACCTCTTTAATGAAACCACCAGCAGAAAATTTGAAACCTTAAACGCCAAAGCAAGAAAACAACTTAAGGTGCTTTTAGAGGCTTCGCCAAAATTCACTGAAAAACAATTCCAGAAAGCTGTAGCCGCTGGCCATAAAGATTCCCTTAAATGGCCAAATCCTTCCCAATTTACTCCTGAATACATTACAAGAGATGATAAATTTGATAAGTACTTAAATGCTATAGACTCCGTAACTGCTTCCGTTGCCGCTTCCGTGGCTGGCATGGGAAACATTAAAGCAAGAATAGCAGCACAACAAGCAAAAGACTAAAATTATGAAAACACAAGGACAAGTACCCCCACATGCCAAAGAACTGGAAAAAGCGATATTAGGAGCAATTATCGTAGAAAATGGTTCTATTACCAATGTTTTAGAGATCATCAAAACACCAGAAGTCTTTTACGTGCCAGCGCACCAACAGATTTTTAAAGCTATGTTAGAGCTTTATAACGCTTCTGATGCTATAGACTTCTTAACCGTAGTGCAGCAACTAGATAAACAGGCCGTTTTAGGCACTTCCGGCGGTCCTAGTTACATTGTAGAGTTAAGCCAAGGGATTTACTCATCTGCTAATATTGAAACGCACTGTCGTAAGATTTTAGAGGCTTACGTAAAACGGCAGATTATAGCAACGGCCCACCAATTACTAGCAAGCTCTTATACTCCTGTGGTGGATGCTATAGATTTATTAACAAAAGCCCAGGGAGATATTATCAATTTAAACGAAATGGTATTTCAAAAACAGGAACAAACCATGTTGCAGGTAGTAGGCGAATGTATAGGTGATATACACCACAAAAGAACCTTAAAGGATATAACCGGGATGGCGTCACCTTGTACTAGTATAAACCGCGTTACCGCAGGATGGCAAAATTCCGATCTTATTATCGGGGCAGGACGTCCTGCAATGGGCAAGACTGCTTTTGTCCTGAATGAGATCCGGCACATTGGGGTAAATCTGAAACGTCCTGTAGGAATATTCAGCCTTGAAATGGCCGCTAAGCAACTTGTAAACCGGTTAATATGCTCTGAAACCCTAATTGATTCTAATAGCATACGCCGCCCAGGCAGGCTTTCAGATGATGAATTAGTAAGGATTAACCGGGATACCGCAAGATTGGCCAGCAGCCCTATTTACATTGATGATACGGCAGGAATTAGCATTATGCAGCTAAAAGCCAAAGCAACAAAATGGAAAGCGAAATACGGCATTGAGTTCTTAGTGGTGGATTACCTGCAATTGATAAAAGATCCGACTAAAAAGAATCGGGAACAGGAGATAGGAAGTATTACCCGCCAGCTTAAAGAACTTGCCAAAGAGTTGAATATACCTGTAATAGCTTTAAGCCAATTAAGCCGGGAAGTTGAGAAAAGAAACCCTAAACGCCCTATGTTGTCAGATTTGCGGGAATCAGGATCTATAGAACAAGACGCTGATTTAGTTTTCTTTCTTTACCGGCCAGAATATTACGGAGTTACGGAAGATGAAATGGGCAACAGCGTAAAAGGTATAGTTGAGATTATTATCGCTAAACACCGTAACGGAGCAACAGAAGATATTTATGTAGAAGCTGATTTGGCCACTAACCGTTTTGCGGATGTGGGAGAATTAAACAGGATAGAGCCAGAACCCGCGTATAATATTAACAAAATGCCTGTAAGCCAATTTGAACCAGAAGAAGCCCCATTTTAGATTATGAAAAAATATGATAAAGGGGCAGAAAAAATGTTTAGTCTATATAAAAACTTTGGCATTAAAATCACTATGAAATCAGGGTTTAGATATAGATGGATTTCTAGTATTATTACTTTGCCACATGGGCCAGGGCCATTAAAAAAGTACTATCCATTTGGTTATTTTCTTTACATGAATTAATTATGATTACCACAAAAGACAAACAAAGCAGATTACAGATTAAATTAACCATGCCAACCCATAAAACCCGTAGTAGGTTTGAAAGTTGGAGCCGGGACCAGTTAATATCCTACATAGATGGCCAGTGCAGTTGTGATTATTGCAACCTAGCTAGGGAAGTTTTAAGGAACAGAGAAAAACAGTTAAGATTTTACTAGTATGGCCATTTTACAAAAAGTATTAGTGAATAATCAGGACCGTGAAAGCCTGAAAGCCCTTTACGATAAAATAAAGGCCAGACCGGAAGAGCTTTTGGAAATCTTTATCTGCAATCACAAGCCATGCAGGACTGCCAACCAAAGGAAATACTACTTTGGTGTTATTGTCGCCATCTTAGCAGAACATACAGGGTTTACGCGCGAAGAAATGAGCGAAGAGCTAAAATTGAAGTTCAATAAAAAATCAGTTAAACGTTCAGATGGTTCTTGGCTCGTTTATGGTGGTAGTATAGAAAATGAAAAGGTTAACGATTGTGAACGTATCTTTGAAGATATACGGCTTTGGGCTTTTGAGTATATGTCTTTAGTAATACCATTGCCTACCAGAATTAAAAATGATGAATTAATAACCTTAAACTTGCACTAAGATGGAAAACCAATTGTGTTTTTATTTAAATCAGGAAGGCGAACTTATAAACATTAAAGAAGCTAAAAAGATTTTAAATCCAGTTATAAAAATATTCGGTCCTGGTCCTAGTGGAGAACGATGTAAAAATTGCAAACATTTATTTTATAAAAGTTATTCTAAAAAGTATTATAAATGTGGATTAAGGATAAATAATAATTCTACTAAAACAGATCATAAAGTAAACTGGCCAGCTTGCGGCAAATTTGAAAAAGAATAGATATGCTTACCTGTAAAATTTGCGGCAGTTTTAAGATCGAAAACAAAGAATTAGCCCTATGCGCTACACATAACAGAGAACGAAGAAAGCCAGAGCCAGAAAAAGCCAATATAAAGCCAATAGTAAAACTTTCTCCTAAAATGCGTATCAGGCTTAGGAAGAAAGCCGAAATGCAAGCACAAGCCTTAAAAGACCGCAAAAACACCGGTTATTGTGAAACGTGCCAGCAACGTAAAGAGTGGCTTACATGGTCCCACACATTATCAGTTAAACAATTCCCCCATTTAGAAGCAGATCCCGAAAACAACATTATTGAGTGCATTTCCTGTCATACCATGTATGAGCATAACAAACCCTTATTTTCAGTAACCTATCCAGAAGCCTGGAAGAAGAAACTCGCCTATATTAAATCTGTACACCCCGAATATTTAGCTCTTTTGTAAAATGTGGATAACTTTTTAAGATATTTTCCACTTCCCTATTGACTGGTATTATACGTTTGCCGTATATTTGTACAACAATTAAGCAGAGCAATTTAACAACTAAGAAAATGAGAACTGTAACACCTGACCAAAGCAAAAACTATCATACAGCAGGACAAGCCTTAATAGATTTAGGATTTGAATATGAAGGGGAATTTATTGGCCCTATTAACCATGTTAACGGGCAAAAGAAATATAGTGTGTTTTCAAAAGATGGCAAGGACTATGCATTTTATAGTATGCACCATTATAACTCCCTTATTTACAGCATTAAACTTAAAAAAGTAAACATGGACAATTTAATTTTAGCTTAATAAATGACAAAGGAACAACTTCGCGATTTCAGAGAATCCAAAGACCTAAACCAAAAGCAGCTTGCCGAATATCTAGGAGTAACAAGGCAAGCAACTGTTAGCGATTGGGAAAGGGGAGAACGAAAGATCCCTAAATGGGTAGAATTAAGGATAAAAGCAGAAATAAGAAAATAGAAATTAAAAAAGTAAAATGAGCAATGATACAAATAACAACTAAACAACTGCCAAACGGTTACTACTTAACCGAAAGCTTTATTAATAACAAGCTAATAAGCTCCTGCTGTTCCTTAGATCGGGAGTATACTATAAAAGAAGAAAATAAAGTGTGTGAAATAGCTAAGCGGAATTTAAGAAAATGAGCAGCGAGAAAGTAATAACAAATATTATAGGCGAAAGTATTGTTATAGAAAAAGGCTTAAATTCTTTGGTGCAAATATGGACAGAAGATATTATTACCAACCGTATTGGTCCTGCTATTGATCTTAATTTGTCAGAACTTATACAATTAGCCGCCATTATTCAAGACTTAATTACAGAATTAGAAGAAGATGATTAAAACCACGCTGATAAATTATAATTCTTATTGTCCTATTTGCGGGTGTATTACCTGGAAGTATTACGAAGGATTGAAAATATATTGTAGTGGATGCAATACAGAAGTAAAGTAATAAAGTATTAAGAGTATTAACCTTTAATAAAGTATTAACAGTTAACAATTAAGACAATGACCCAAAAAGAAAAAGAACAAAAACAATTAGAATTACGCCGGGAATTAGCGGATTTACAAACACGGCTGCAAATGTTGGAAGATGAAAGAAGAGCTTTAGAGGCCACGCCAGTACAGAAGGATTTTAAAGTATGGGAACCGGAAGAATCTCAAACAATATGGGATTCGGGCACTATTGAATCAACTAGCTATTCTGAATATTTATGGCACAATATTTTTGAAGTTGGAATGTTCCATCCTACCAAAGAAGCAGCAGAACACCACCACGCCTTTCTAGTTATGCTCCATGACCTTCATAAATTCGCTATAGAACATAATGAAGGGTGGAAGCCGGTTTGGGGACAAGAATCAGAATATATTTATTGGGATAGGGAATATGATAATATAAGTAGAGACGAGACATGGGCAAACCAGGAAACTATCTTACCCCATTTTAAGCCAGGGTTAAATTTAGCCCAAAAAGCCATAGAGACCTTTGGAGATCGTTTAAAAATCCTTTTCGAGTATTATAACAGCTAGTAAGATGAAAGGCTTTATTAACTGGCTATTCCCTAAAAGAGATCAACTAAAAGGAATAGATAAAATGAAATATACTCTAGGAATTAAATAATAAGAAAATGAGCGAAAGATTTTCCAGATACTTTATCCTAGTGGTCTACGCTGTTTTAGCAATTTATTGTATATTTAAGATAGTATTATAGTTTTTTAATAATTAACACAATGAAAGAATTTTTACTTTACCTTCCAGAAATGCTTACCAGTGCTGGCTACATCCTTTTAGTATGGTTATTTGCAGCCGTTTCTTCTTTTATCCCGTACTTCTTTAACAAATACAAACAAAATAAGCAGCATTATAATGGCTAAGAAAAGAATATTAATAGCAATAGCATCATCCCCAATATTTGCAACATCTATCCTAATGCCTAAACCAGTTAAATAATGGCTAAGAAGAAACAACCCGAACTACAGCAGGAACAAGAAAAGGTATTTGAAGTTATCCCGGCAGTATATGAGCAATTTAATTGGGGTATTGGATGGGAGAAAGAAGAGGCTGGAAACCTCGCTGAATCTTTAGTTTCTGAAATTGCAGATATATTGGAGAAAGCAAATGTTTTGGAGTATAAGGATATTGTCTTACATGAAACCCTAAACAGCTTTAAAGGCAATAGCGATAACTTAAAAGCTTTCTTATTCTTAGATACTGCTGTAGAAGGGAATTTGTATGTTGTAGATGATGAGCCTAATGACATTGCAGTAAAGGCCACCAAAGGCACGTTAATTATCCTTAAAGGCTATAACTATTCATTTAGTACTACCTTGTCCGCTAAACGTAGAGTATTAGAACTAATATTTTAGTTGTACCTGGGAGGCGTACAACGGCAGAAGGGAGAGCAATTGCTTTCCTTTTTGTTTTTACGTATATTCGTATGTTCATAAGGATTAATAAAGAAAGGGGAAGTCTTGGCGGGCTTTCCTTTTTTCTTTTAATATCGTATATTTATTATTGAATCTGTCCTAACAAGGAAATACTATTATGCCACGTGGAAGACCCAAAAACCCAGACGGACCAAAGAAACGAGAAAGCAGTACTAACTTTAGAGATAAGGCTAAAAAGACAAGTGAAGACAGAACAATAGAATTAGTCCCTTTCTTTGATGGTTCCTACCAACGTAAATCTAATGCCGGTAGACCTAAAGAGGGTTTAGATTCTTTACCAGAGGATTGGTATGAGCAGATTATAGATATGTATTCTAACGGTGCAGATGATAGCGAAATAATGGCTACTATCTATATGTGGCGGGGAAGATTCTCTTATGATCTTTGGGAAAGATGGATGAATGAAGAACCAGAATTTTCCGAGACCATAAAAATGGGCCGCATCATTGCAAAGGCTTGGTATATAAAATTAGGCCGGGAACAGCTACGTAACAACTTCTTCCCTTTTGTGGGCTGGTATATGCAAATGAAAAACAGGTTCGGCTGGAAGGATAGAAACGATGTTACATCCGATGATAAGCAATTAAACGAAGGACAGGAAAGTAAGACAATTAAGTTTGCAGACGGGACAGAGGTTAGTTTATGATAATTGAACCTTTCGAGCAACAGTTAGAACTTATTAAACACACTTTAAATGATACTACTACAGTAATAGTTTATGGTGGTGGTATCAGAGGGGGCAAAACCTTTGGTGCCTTTATAGCGGATTTCCTGTACCTTAAAAAGTATCCTGGTAGCCGTGCTGCTGTTGTTCGGGATAGCACCCCTACACTTTACCGTAACACCATACCTAGTTATAACAAGCTTACTCCTGTTAAGCAGATAAGCAACATTCAACAGCTTCAAACACCTATTAAGTATCGGAATAGCGAGTTGTTCTTCTTTGGTGAAAACTATGACCACGATAAGGATTTGAACAGATGGAAGGGGTTAGAAGTTAATCTTATCCATTTAGAAGAATTTAACGAACTACAAGAGGCTAGTTTTGATAAAGCTATAGAAAGGGCCGGAGCCTGGATTATACCTAACCAATCCAACCAACCACCACCAAAGATTATAGCAACCTGCAACCCTTCTAATGGATGGGTGAAAGACCGTATATATGATAAATGGAGGAACGGGACACTACCAAAAGGATGGGTGTTTATACCGGCTCTATTAGAGGACAACCCGCATCTTAGCGAACAATACAAGGAAAGCTTAAAGAACCTACCCGAAAAACATTATCGTGTATTTGTTAAAGGCGAATGGGAAGCTCTGGAAATAGAGTCCTTATTCGCTTATGAATTTGACCATGCGAAACACGTTAGCAAAGAGGTAATTCAGATAGATAAATACCATGATTTAATCTTGTCATTTGACTTTAACATAGCTAACACCTGTCTGGTTCAGCAGATCATTGGCAATGAATGGCGAGTATTGCAGGAGTATCATCTTAAAGGAGGTTTGGAAAACGTATGTAGGCAGATTAAAGAGGATTATGATATTTACTATCCTAACTATATTATTAATGGTGATGCTTCTGGCAGGTCTGGATCTGCCCTTACTGCTGGCAATGCTAATGCCTACGAAATAATAAGATCAGTATTTGATATGTCAGTTAAAGAGGTAGTAAGATATGTCCCTTTAGCTAATCCTTCCCACAAGAACAGTTATCTGCTATTTAACACTATCCTAAAGAACATGGGCTTTAGGGTTAATCCAACCTGCAAAGGATTTATTAAAGACTTGCAAAACGTCCAAGTTAAGACACAGCCCAGTTTTGTCATTAATAAGAAAGATGAAAGTCTTACGCATTTTCTCGATCCTGTAAGATATACTGCTAATTCTATGTTGCACCACAAATTGCAGGAATTGGGAATACCTAATTAGCAACATTTAGCTTTGATTCCTGTAGTTATTTTGCTATATTTGAATAGATAATATAGCAATATGGCAAATCCATTTCAAGAGTTTAACGGCGTTAAGTATTCTTTATATTCCAACAGCAAGTATTATGCTAATGGTAAAAACAGAATGCATAGAGTTGTTTGGGAGTATTATAACGGACCTGTACCTAAAGGTCACGTAATACACCACAAAGACGAAAACAAATTTAATAATGATATTTCTAATTTAGAGTGCATGCCCAAAGGCAAACATTCCTCCATGCATGGTAAAGAAGGATGGCTTCTTACTCCCGAAGGTAAAAAGCATAATGAAAGAATAAGGGAATTAACTAAAGAATGGCATAAAACAGAAAAAGGCGTTAACTGGCATAGAGAGCATGCTAAAAAAACAATCGCTTTAAAAGTGTTTTCTAATACATGTGAACAATGCGGCCGGGCATATACTTATAAATCTAGCATACCTAAAGGCAAATTTTGTCATTTAAATTGCAAAATGAGGGCTTTAAGGAACAAAAGAAAACAACAAATAGTATTAGACCTTTAAAGCTAGACCCCCTACGCTATACGGCTAATGCTATGCTTTCTTATAAGCTCCAAGAATTAGGTATCCCCCAATAAAAAAGAAAAAGTTATCCACAATCGTGGTTTACCTATTGATTTATATTATACGCATTGCGTATATTTGTATCAACAAAAAGGGAATAAAAAAACTAAAACAACAGAAAATGAGCAAATACACCACCTCCGCATCCATGAATAAGTTCTTAACTCAAATTGTTAAAGAAGAAATTTCTTTAGGGCCAAAAGCTTCTAAAGCCAATGTTAAAAAAGCTGATAAATTTTTAAAGGAATTACGCGACAATTACGCTGATATGATTGAAGTTGAAATCTGCGGGGAAGATTATGAAGCCTGGGATTTGTTATTGCGGGTTAAATTGGGTTCTGAATTTTAGCCAGAACCTTTAGCACAAATTTCCAATAATTAAAAAATTAAGAAAATGGCAGCAACCAATAAAATAGAACAGGCTTTAATCGTGGCGAAGGGAACAAGATCCGGATATATTAAAAACGAGTATGGGGGCAAAGAATGGGTTATTAAATCAACTGGCCAAAAGATAAGAGAAAAAACGGCTAGGAGTATAATCGCTAATCTTGGATTGATTAAAATTAAATTAAATGAAGCGGGGGAAACCTCTTTAGGTATTTGCTATATATTTCCTGATGACATTGCGTTATATAAAACAACTAACAATGAATAAGCCTATCTGTATAAAAAGACAAAAAGGAGAAGATTGTTCTTCTCCTTTAAATAATCTATGTGAAAACTGCAAACAACTATTAATTAATATCCTTGTTCGGCAATCACCGAATGACTATATTTACGTATAACAAACGAGCATTTAAATGTAATAAACTTTAATAAGATGGAGGTATATACTACAGGCGGTTATGTCATAGACAAAGAAGGGCATTTAGTCTTTTTCGGAATGGAGGTAAAAGGGCTAAAGTCAGGATCTACTAGTATAGTTAGTTTTTAAATGAGCAAACGATAAATATTAAATGAAAAGTATAAGCGAAAAAGCAAAGCAGTTAGGTTGCGATAAAGAAACAGTTAGAAAGAAGTGTTTAAAGTGTGAACTGCCCTGTAAGAAGGTAGGGAATACATTTATAGTATTTGAACCAGAAGAAGAAGTAAAAGTGATTAAAGATCAATTCGATGGAGTTGATGTATATTTAGTAAAGAGCAACATTAATAATTAACACATGAAACAAGAACAAAACACCTTTAACAAGGATGAGAAAGAGAAAGCCCGTAGGAGGCTAAAATACTTTGAAAACTATGCTGTATTGCGGCCAGAACAACAGCAGGAAAGGATTGATATTATGGCGAAGTATCCAGATCTTAGTTACGTAATGTGATGAAGGTAAAAATTAAAAAGGATGGCAGGACTTTAGAAATAGAGGAAGCCAATAGCGAAAACGGGGTTTATTTAGGTATTGATAATGGCTCGTATCAATATGGCCTTTATTTAGATAGTAATGAAATATATGAGATAATAGCCTTTTTAGCTGTTCAATATCACAAGTTAGAAGGTGAATGACATGGGAGAATTGCTACTTATCGTCTTTGGGGTTGTTATTTACTTTATCCCTTCTTTCTGGGCTATGGATAAACGCAATAGCGGGGCTATATTCGCTTTAAACCTCTTTCTGGGATGGACGTTTATCGGATGGGTAGGCGCCCTTATATGGGCTATAATGGACAAGCCGCCAGTAAGGCGTAGGCAGCCATTAAGCCAGGATGCAAAGCTTTCCTATTGCCCGTATTGCGAGATAGAAACCAAAACATATTATCAACCGGTTTCTGGATTAGCAGACATTAGAAGGTGTACAGAGTGCAATGGTATTAAGGGTTAGTAAAATATTAATTGTTAATAAATTATGAACAATTGCGAAACAGTTAAAGAAGTACAAATACCTGGGTGTTATTCGGGGGTGTTAAAAGTTAATGTGGGTTTAGAGCCAGGGACAGAGGTGTCCTGGCTAAGCACTAAAGAAGGGCACCCAATGGTTTATGATGGTGGGAATACGGTAATAGATGCTGATGGCAATATTGTATTAGATAAAGAAGCTATACAGATTGATTACTTTAATACCTATAAATTCAGGCTATTAGACAGTGTAAACAATACTCTAAACATTAAAGGTTATGACTGTTATCGGCTAATGCCTGTTAAAAATGCTAATGAAGTAGTAGACGTTGTAATATGAAATCGGAGATTGTAATTATCGGGGCAGGTGTACAAGGTGCAACAATATCAGCAGAATTAGCTAAATATGAAGTATCTGCTATCTTTATAGATGATTTAACAGAAGCAAGGCAATATGAATTATCACCACAATTGCCAGAAATTGTTTATACAATCCCAATTATTAATCATTCAAAATACTTTGCACCTGTTGTTAATAATAGAGCATCTAGGAGAAAAGCTAAACGCAAAAAATAACCATGAAAACAATTAAAAACGGACGCAAACGGGGCTGCGGCTCTTGTGGTCAATCAGAATCTTATGAGTCTTTACAACTTACTCAGCCTATTATTACTGGGCTTGATGGTGGCCAGTTTAGAGCTACTGTATCAATACACCATCCAGCCGGGGGAGATATTCGGCAGGTACGGTCTATGGCTGAATTACCACTGGATCAAAAGCTGGCGGCGTAAAGATCGTTGGAAACGTTACCTGTTAAAGCCTTTTATATGCCAGTATTGCAATTCGGTATATTTATCAGCAATTGTATATTTTGGGGTTATAGTAACGGATTTTAGCACGTTTCAGGCAAAGATTATAGGACTATTCCTTTTTATGGGAGTGGTTTATATTTGGGTAAAAATATTGGATAAGATAAAATGAGCAAAAGAGAAAATATATCCTTTACTAATGATATTGGAGAAACAGAACAAATACAATTTTATGGGTTCGATCAATTTGGAGATATGACAATAAAAACAACTACGCCAAATGATGTATATAATTTTTATTTAAGTGAACATGATGCTATTAAGCTAATTGAGTTTTTGCAAGCTAAAATTAAAGACAGAGAATAATGCTTAAAGACCTATTTAAACCCAAACCAAAGGATAAACCCACCCTTGTTTATCCTTTTAAAGCAGAAGCCGGCCCCGTAGAATTTAAGTTTTGGTCCGGTGATGTGGCGTATTTTGGCATGGTCAACGGGAATAATCTCCCCCATATTCGTTTTGATGCCTCACAGCAGGTCTTTAAAGAACTAGCCAGGGGTGTAGATGATGAAAAGTTAAACGCACTCTGCAAGGCTAATTTAGAGCTATTTAAACGTATGATGGAAGGGGACAAGGACGCGGCTTTAGAGGGAATATATATAAACAAGCAGATATTAGAACGAAATGCCTTTTCTAATTACTCTTATCTATCCTTAAAGCTAGGATCTTGTTTTTATGTTCGCCAGGATGAGGATATAAATACGTTCGATTGGGACAGTGCAAAGAAGAACGTTAAACATTGGATGAACAATGAACAAGACCTGTACGCTTTTTTTTTGAAGAGCCAGCTAATAGACTTACTGCCATTCAGCGAATACTTGAAAACGAATATCCATCGATTTTTAAACGCAGACCGGGAACGGGACCAAACAGAAATAAATATTCTTCTTCGCTTAGGGATGAATTACAACAAGAACAAACTTTCCGAAAGCAACAACTTGAACGGGATCGCAGAGATGTTGACTATGCGACAATGGCCAACAAGCTCAGAGGGACTAACCTAAAGATGGAGGATTTGCAGTCTATGAGCGTATTGAAGTACTATGAATTTGTAGATAAACTGAATAAGGATATACAACGACAGAATAAAAAGTAAACAATTATTTACCCTGATTACCTAGCAAGTTTAGCCCGTACTCCCAAAGGTACGGGCTTTTGCTATTTTATAGGTTTAATCGTATATTTACTTAATCCGTATTCCTTATTATGGCAGTCCAAAATATTACCAGTAAGTTCGAAATTGATGATTCTGATTTAACTAAATTAGATCATAAATTTGATGGCTTAATAAAAAAGAATCAGCAGTTAGGTGATGAGGCTAAAAAAGCTGGCGATGCTTTAAAAGGCGCTGGCAACGCGCCTAATGACCCTTTAAAAAAGCAATTAGGGTTATTAGAACAACTCGAAAAAGAATACAAGGATTTAGAATCAGCACGGCGTAAATCTACCAACGCAAAAGAGATACAAGGCTTTAACAATGAATTGGCATTTACTAAGCAGCGTATTGATAATCTTACTAAATCCCAAATAAACTACAATAAAGAGGTTAAGAATACAGGCCAACAAGGTAGCGCGTTAGGTGGTGCCTTTAAAAGTGTTGGTGGGATATTGGCGGGTGTTTTTGCTATTGACAGTATATTGTCTTTTGGCAAAGAGGTAGTAGAATTAGGCGTTAAATTTGAATCTCTTAAAACATCTATCGAATTTAGTTCTGGATCTGCTGAGGCTGGCGCACTTAACATGCAATACCTCTCTGATGTTTCTAAACGGTTGGGGCTAGACTTATTAGGAGCGACACAAGGCTTTCAGCAGATACTAGCGGCTGGCAAGGCTTCCGGTTTAGAAGGTGACACAATACGTGAAGTATTTGAAGGAGTGGCCACAGCAGCCCGCGTAATGGGCAAAAGTACAGCAGATCAGGAAGGGATATTTTTAGCTCTTTCGCAAATGCTTTCTAAAGGAACAGTACAGGCAGAAGAATTAAGGGGGCAGATCGGGGAACGATTACCAGGGGCTTTTGAATTAGCCGCTAAGTCTATTGGCGTTACTACCCAAGAACTTAATAAGATGTTGGAGCAAGGGCAGGTATTATCTGCCGACTTCGTTCCTAAATTTGCGGCGCAACTTAAAGAAGAATTTCAGGATGGTATACCTAAGGCTGTTAATTCTACTGGCTACGCTTTAACTCAATTAGGCAATAATTATGATAAGCTTTTAAAGAATATTTCTGAAAGCAATGATGGGTTTATAAACAGGACCATAAAAAACACATCTAAGCTTTTAGATTGGATGGGTGAAGCTTTTAAGGATCGTGACAAAAAAGCGCAACAGGAACAATTGGCTGCTAATGGTGCTTTTGAGAATGATATAACAAAGCAATTTAAAAACATTGCTAAAGCAGCTAAGGAAAGCGGTAAGGATGTCCCTACAGAATTAGGCAAGGCGGCAAAATATTATACAGATCATATTACAGCCCAAATACAAAAAACACAAACCGAATACGATAAGCTTAAAAAGACCGGATTTAATGCCTTAAGCGCGGAACAGGACGCATTAGGGATATATTTTAAGGCTGATTACGATAAGGTTCTTAAAGACCGGGAAAATACCTTAAAAGGGCTAAAAGGTGAGCTTACAGCAGTTAATAGGGCCGTTGAGGCTAGTTTAAAAGTAATGAATCCCGGCGAAGGTAAAACAGTAACGCCGCTAGGGACTATTGAAGAATTAGAAAAGGCTATTAAAATCCTTCAACAAAGCAAAAAGGACACTGTAGGTTTAACGCAGGTACAAGCCAATCAATACAATCAAACTATTAAGTACTATCAGGACTTACTTGATAAACTAAATGGAGTAGAGAAAAAAGGCCCCAAGAAAAAGAAAGATCCTAAATTGCCTGATGTTGCTTTGCCTTCTTTTAACATCCCTATTCCAGCAGAAGAACCCTGGGATATATTGCTCAAACACTATGACGATATAGAGAAAAGAGCAATAGAAACGCCAGAAAAAGCAGCCGAATACTGGAATCATCTTTGGGGTGGTGAAATGCCTGATGCAATGGCAAAGTTTACTGATGCTGAAATAGAAGAACATAAAAAGCGTACTAAGTTCTTTGAAGAACAGGAACAGGCTAAACTAGAATATCGGAAAGCAGTAGAAGAAGAAGCTTATAACTTCGCCATATCTTCTGCCAACGCCTATATGGATTTCAGGTCCCAACAAATTTCTGATGAATTAGGAATGTTATCCGCAATGCGTGAAGCGGATTTAGTTTTAGCAGGTGACAACGAACAGGCGAAGCACGATATTGGAGTACAATACGCTGAAAAGGAAAAAGAGCTACGGAGAAAGCAAGCAGTAAACGATAGAAACCAAGCCCTGTTTAACGTGGCTATTAGTACAGCTACAGGTATTATGTCCGTTCTTTCTACAGGTGGTGGCACTAGATATGCGGATTTTGGTATATCTGCCGGTATCCTTTCGGCTTTGGTGGCTGCTACAGGTGCAGTACAAGCAGGGTTAATATTAGCCAGACCCATTCCCCAATTCTACAAAGGAACAGAAAGTAGCCCGGAAGGTATTGCCTGGGTTGGTGAACGTGGCGCAGAAGGCAAGATAACTCCTGATGGCCGGTTCTCTGTTATTCCTGGGGGCGCACATTTGGAACATTTACAAAGAGGCACTAAGATTATTCCTAATCATAAATTATCAGATTTCATGGATCGGGAAATCAATATGCCTAGTATGTCTGTTCTTGATAGTGGAATATCAAATATTGATTATGATAGATTAGGTGCAGCCGTAGGAAGTCAATTATCCAAAGTAACAGTGCAACAAGACATTTACGATGAAAAAGGCTACAGATCATTCGTAAGAAGCCAAAATCAGCGTAAAGAGCGCCTAGAGCGTAAGAACAGATTCAACCGTAGTTTATAATGCAAAGATTCTTTTTAGTAATTGACAATGTTGAAACCGAAATACAACAGCCAGAAGGGTGGGGAGATATGCAACGGAGCATATCCCGACAGATGGAAACTTTCGGTTTTATGGAAGAATTTAGTAAGACAGATTTAACTTTTCATTGTGGTGGATCTGATTTGCCAGGAGGATTAGATATTATACAAGCTGCTTATAATG
>Ga0307416_100000152_pt1 | contig 40987 bp, 48 predicted proteins | sample DK1Cmetagenome_2_FD_203821 | JGI IMG/M metagenome (GOLD analysis project Ga0307416, IMG submission 203821) | Maize rhizosphere microbial communities from greenhouse at UC Davis, California, United States - DK15-C-3 | ecosystem: Host-associated > Plants > Roots > Rhizosphere > Soil | place...
GTTCGGTGTAGTAAGACGCCAGCCCGATATGACCTTTCTCGGTCGCATCCAGCGCCGCGACCTGCCGGGTCAGATAGTCATAACCTGAGCCCGCTGTGAGCTTGTGGATGCTCATCGTCACACCCACCCGAAGGGGGTACATACCGCGCGGGCGGTCAGGCCGACCCGAGTTACATCCGGCGGTGCATGGGGTGTCTGTGTGGGACATGACAGTTTGGAGACGCTGAGGAGGTACATCTTGCGAGACGCGTTAGGGGGTGATGACGCTCAACCGGGGCGATATGGCGTAGAGCCTACGAGTTTGGTCGACGACCGCAGGCCTTTTGCAGAGCAGCACGGCGTTTGTCAATAGCCCCGTCGGAGGCGGTTCGATTTGAGAAATCGATCATCCGCCTAGTCGAGGTGTGAGCGGGCTAAGGCTCTTGTTTGCCCGCGTCGAAGCTGGCTCGGTGTCCTCCGAACCGCTGGGGCTCGCCAGCCTCGTGTGAGCATTCCATCGATTCGGCACTCCCTGCGGAGAAAAGGGTCAGCGTGGCGGCTGGCCTGGACCGCGCCATCCATCAAGAGGAAGACGATTCAGCTCTGCACGACTAACTGCAGGACGTGGACATCGTTGTCTTTGAAGGGTTGGACGGTTTCGTTGTCTGCGTTGGTGATGAGGGTCCAGGGACGAGGTAGTTGGGTCCAGGCATGGAAGGGTCGGCGGCCGAGTTTTTGGGCGTGGGCAAGGACGTAGACGTGTTTGGCGCGTCGTGCGGCGAGTTGTTTGAGCCGGGTCTGGTGGGGGTCGGCTTCACAGATGCCGAGTTCGGCGTCGACGCTGTCGGCGCCGAGGAAGGCTCGGTCGAAGCTAAGGTTTTCAAGCGCGGCTTCGGCGAGGGGTCCGACGAAGCCTTGGCTGATCATGCGGAGAGTGCCGCCGAGCGCGTTGATGGTCGGGTGCTCGGATCGTGAAAGCTCGTTGAGCACGATCAGGCTGGTGGTGGTGATGGTGAGGTCGCTGCGACTGCGGATTTCGCGGGCAAGGGCAGCGACGGTCGAGCCGGCGTCGAGGAAGATGGACTCGTCGACGTCGATTTGGCCGGCGGCTGAGTGGGCGATGGCGCGCTTGGCTTCGTATTCCTCGCCCATTCGCTGGCGCAGGCTGGACTCGGCGTGGGCATAGCTGGCGATGGCGCCGCCGTAGGTGCGGGCGATTTGGCCGTCGGCCTCGAGCTTGGCGAGGTCGCGGCGGATCGTGGAGGGGGAGACGGCGAAGGTATCGGATAGGTCGTCCACGCTGGCCAGGCCGTTGGTGCTGGCCAGTCGGACGATTTCTTGGCGTCGGCGACGCGGGCTTAACACGACCATCTCCTCGTCCTCCTAGAAGTGCGCGTTTTTGGCGTGCGCATAGTGCGCAGTTAAGGCCAGATTAGACGACAAAAGAAGCAAGAAATGAGCACATTGCGCAATAGTTGCGCATTTGAAGCAGACTCATTGCTCAGTATGAGCAGCGGTGCGAAACTGATGCCACCTTGCCGGAAGCCCATATGGAATGTCGGCGGGGTCCTGAATCTGATGTGAAAGAGGTCAAACATGGCCCGTGAGTTCGAGTTTCCCCTGGGCAATGGTGACCGTGGTGGGTCCGGAGTGGCTCCGCGAGCTGTCAGCCGGCGGCGGTTTCTTCAGCTGGGCGCTCTTGTTGGTGGCGGGGCCGCCCTTGGTCTGTCCGGGTGCGCGGTGCCGACCGGACTGCCTGGCCCGGGCACCTACAACATCGCGTTGAACCGCTCGTTGGTGAGCCTGGACAACAAGCTGAACCAGTTCGACGCGGCAGTGACGGTGCAGCGAGCCGTTCGGCAGGCGTTGACCCGGCTGACCCCGGACCTCCGGCTGGAGAACGTGCTGGCCCAGGCATTCGAACTCACCGGTCCCACGCAATGGACGGTGCGGCTGCGCTCAGACATCCGCTACTCCGACAACACCCCGGTCGAGATCGCTGATGTGGCGACCGCGTTGGAGATGTACCGCGAGACCAAAGGCGGGTTCTTGGCAACGTTCTTCCCGGAGTGGCCAAGGGTGGTGGAGGTCGACGACCGTACGTTCCGCCTGGAGACCAAGGATCCCCTGCCGATCCTGGACTACCTGATGGCGAACATCTTGATCACCCCGGCCGAGGCCAACAAGCCGGAGGAACTGCAATCAGGTGTCGGCACGGGCCCGTACGTCGTGACGGAGTCCGACCGCGGCACCGGCACCTACCGGCTGGACATAAATCCCAACTATTGGGGCAGGCCCGCGACCACGCAGGTCGTCCAGGTCCGGTTCCTGCCGGAGGAGTCGAGCCGGATTGTGGCGCTGCGGAGCGGGGAGATCGATGTGATCGACAGCATCTCACCCGACGCGATCGAGCAGCTTAGCGGTCTGCCCGGCGTACAGGTCGAGACCAGGCCCGGCACGCGGCTGACCCATCTCTTCTACAACTTCCGCAAGCCGAGCAGCCACCCCCTGTCCGACCCCAGAGTTCGGGAGGCGTTGAGCTACGCCGTCAACGGAGAATCGTTGATCAATGACATCATGCAGGGATCGGTGGTTCAGACCACCGGTGTCGTTCCTCCCGATCTGGAGGGGGCGGCGAAGGTAGGGGAGTTCCGCTACGACCCAGCCAAGGCCAAGCGATGCTGGATTCCCTCGGCGTGCGTGACCTGCCGATCAAGATCATCTGGGAGTCTGGGGAGTTCGCCAGCGACACGCAGGTGATGGAGGCCGTTTACGGGATGCTGAGAGCGGTCGGGTGCCAGCCCAGCCTGCAGCAGTTCGAACCCGGCGGCGACATTTCGACCTGGCGACAGGGCCGGGCCGGCGATTGGGACCTGCTGGGCAATGGGTACCCAACCCCGACCGGCCTGGCGATCACGGCGATGCAGGGCATGTACGCGGGCACCGCGAAGAAGGAGGAGACTTGCGACACCTACCACGGCTACGTCTTTCCCAAGATCACCGAGGAGATCGCGGCGGCCTCGCAGGAGATCGGCGCGATACGCCGTGAACAGCTGCTGACCCGGGTGCAGCAAGACATCTGGGCGACGTGGCCGGCGATGTGGGCGTTCGCCCCGAAGGCTGTCGTCGCCCGCCGCAGCCGCGTGCAGAATCTGCTGCTCGGTGCCAACAACTCCTACAACCTCGCCGACATCCGGCTGGAGGAGGGCTGATCATGCTCCGCTACCTGATCAAGCGCATTCTGCAGAGCGCGCTGACCATCTTCCTGACCGTGTCGGTGGTCTTCATTCTGGTGCGGCTTGCGCCGGGTGATCCCGCGAGGAACTACGCAGGTCCGCTCGCTACGACCGAGCAGGTCGAGGAGGTGCGTCGCCAGTTCGGCCTCGACCAGCCGCTATGGAACCAGTACCTGGTCTTCGTCAGAGACCTGCTGCAAGGCAACCTGGGCACCTCATTTAGTTTCCAGGCGTCGGCGCTCGATGTCGTCCTCGACCGGATGCCCTACACGATCACTCTCGCCGTGTCCGCGATCTTGCTCACGATTGTTGTGGCCATCCCGCTCGGCGTGTGGATGGCCAAGAGGCCCGACACTCGCGGGGAGATCGGCGCCAACGTGACCGTCATCGCTGGCCAGTCCATGCCGGAGTTCTGGACCGGCACCATGCTGCTGACGATCTTCGCGGTGCTCATTCCTATCCTGCCCGCCTCCGGGTTCGCCACTTGGGGCGGGCTGATCCTGCCGACGGTGACCGTGGCGATCATGCAGATCGCGCTGATCTCGCGCATGGTCCGCCGGGAGATGGTCAATAGCCTGGCTGCGCCCTATCTGACTGTCGCCCGTTCCCGCGGCGTCTCGGAGGGCGGACTCACTTGGCGGTACGCGATGGGCAGCGCGTCGGTGCCGGTGGTGACGGCCCTCGGCACCCGGTTCGCCGCGATGCTGAACGGCGTCGTCGTCGTCGAGGTTGTCTTCGGCTGGCCCGGTGTCGGCTCCCTCGTCGTCCGTGCCCTGGAAACCAGGGACTATCCGCTGATCGTGGCCACTGTGTTGGTGACCTCTGTCCTCGCCGTCGCCGTTCAACTGCTCGTCGACCTGTGCTACCCGCTGCTGGATCCGCGGGTACGTCTCGGAAAGGCCGCCGCATGACCTCTGCAACCGTCACCGCGCCACCCCCCGGCGCCCCACAGATCGAGCGGCCCAGTGCCGTTACCCCGCGCGACATCGCCCGGGCGGGGGCCACCCGCCGCAGCCGGGCCGCCCACGTCAAGCTGTGGATCGGAGCGGTCTGCAGCCTGGTCGTTGTGGTGCCGATCCTGTTGGCCCAGGTGCTGCCGCTGCCCGACCCGAACGCCCAGGACCTGTCCCAGCGCCGGCTGCCACCACTGTCGGAGGGTCATCTGTTCGGCACTGACGCGCTCGGCCGTGACTTGCTGTCGTTGATCCTGCACGGCGGCCAGGTTTCCTTGGTGGTCGGGATCTTGGCCGTCACCGTCTCCGGCTTGATCGGCATCGTGCTTGGCTCGGCAGCCGGCTTCTTTGGCGAGGCGGTCGACTCGGTCGTCTCCCGGCTGCTGGAGGCGCAGATGTCACTGCCGCTGCTGATGATGCTGCTGCTCGTCGTCGCCCTGTTCGGCCCGTCGCTGCCGGTGATCATCCTGGTGATCGCCGTAGCCCAGTGGCCCGAGGTGGCTCGGCTCACCCGAAGTCTGGTCCTGGTGGAACGCGAGAAACCCTACGTCGCCGCCGCACGGGTCCTCGGCCTGCACCGGCTGCAGATCTTGGCCCGTTACATCATCCCGAACATCATCAAGCAGGCCTCGCTGGTGATCTTCCTGCTGCTCGCCCAGGCAGTCCTGCTGGAGTCCGCGCTGGCCTACCTCGGCGCCGGTCCGCAGCGACCGTTTGCCACCTGGGGACGGATCATCTCCGACGGTCAGGACTACATCACCACCTCGTGGTGGCTGGTCACCCTGACCGGCCTGGTCATCGTGCTTTTCGTGGTCGGAGTCAACCTGCTCGGCGATGGGCTGCGCGACCGGACCCCTCGTCGGAAGGGAGCATCGGCATGAGCACCGTCACATCCAGTACCGTCCCCGAGACCGGCGCCACGACCGCTCCCCTGCTGGAGGTGCGTGACCTGCAGATCGAGCTGATCACCGCAAACGGGGTCATCCGGGCAGTCGATGGAGTCAGCTTCTCGGTCGGCGAGGGCGAGACCGTCACAATCATCGGCGAATCGGGATCGGGCAAGTCCACCACCGCGATGGGCATCCTTCGTCTGCTGCCCGATGACCTGGCCGTGCTCTCGGGTCACGCCGCGTTCGCCGGGCGCGACGTGATCACCGACCCGGACACGATCGGTAAGGTCCGCGGTCGAACGGTGTCGTTGATCCCCCAGGATCCGATGACCGCACTCAGCCCGGTCGCCAGCATTGGCGATCAGCTCCGCGAGGCGATCCGAATCCGCTCACCGAAGTTGAGCAAGGACGAGATCGAAAAGCGGGCGGTCGAGCTGTTGCAGCAGGTTCACATCCCTGACCCGCCTGCACAGCTCCGCAAGTACCCGCATCAGCTGTCAGGCGGCATGCTGCAGCGCGTCCTCATCGCCATCGCCCTGGCCGGCGAGCCGCGGCTGCTGGTAGCCGACGAACCGACCAGCGCCCTCGACGTCACCGTGCAGGCAGGCGTCCTCGACGTCTTGCTTGAACTCCAGGAGCGGACCAAGATCGCTATCTTGATGATCACCCACGACCTCGGGGTTGCTCGGGTTGTGTCGGACCGGATCCACGTCATGAAGGATGGCCGGTTCGTGGAGAGCGGCGACGTCGAGGACATTGTCCACGCCCCGCGCACCGAGTACGCCCGCTCGCTGTTGGCGGCGGTGCCTCAGCTCGGCCCTTGGGACGGCGAGCTCGACGACACGGCCACCGGTCAGTCCAGCGCGGACGCCGCGGCGAGGAAAGGAAGCGTGCAATGACCCCGCCACTGCTCAGTGTGGAGAACCTGGTGGTGGAGTACCCGGTGAAGAACGGGGTCTACCGTGCCGTCGACGATGTGAGCTTCACCGTCGACCAAGGCCAGACACTCGCCGTGGTCGGCGAGTCGGGCTGCGGCAAGTCCACCATTGCGCGATCCCTGGTCCGGCTCCTCAAGCCGACCTCGGGGAAGATCAAGCTGGATGGTGTCGACATCGCCGGCATGCGTGAGCGGGAACTCCGTCCCCTGAGGTCGAAGATCCAGATGGTCTTCCAGGATCCGTACGGCTCTCTCGACCCGCACCAGACCGCCCAGGAGATCGTAGGCGAGCCGCTGCGCCAGCGGGGCGTCACCTCCCGCAACGACCGCCACAAGGAGGCGGCCCGGCTGATCGATATGGTCGGCCTGCCCGCCACAGCGCTGGAGCGCCGCCCGGCGGAGTTCTCTGGCGGTCAGCGGCAGCGCATCGGGATCGCCCGCGCCCTGGCCAGTCAGCCCGAGCTGCTGGTGGCCGACGAACCGACCAGCGCCCTAGACGTATCGGTCCAGGCCCAGGTCCTCCGCCTCTTGGGGGAGCTTCAGGAGACCACCGGCGTCACCTATCTGTTCATTTCCCACAACCTCGGTGTGGTGCGGGAGATCAGCGAGCAGGTGATGGTGATGAGCAAAGGCCGAATCGTGGAATCGGGTCCGACCTCCCAGGTTCTCGCCAGTCCCGCGGAGGCCTACACGCGCACCCTGCGCGCTGCCGCGCTCGACCCTTCCACCATACACGGCCGCAAGCCGCGTGCCGTGCTCCGCACAGCAGAACGCGTGGCCTGACCATGACCATGACCATCAGCCGGCTCGTGCTCGGCAGCATGACTTTCGGCGATACCGTCGATGCCGACACGGCGGCCAGCATGATCGACCGCGCACTGGACGCCGGAGTGACCATGATCGACACCGCCAACGGCTACGCCGGCGGCGCGACCGAGACAATGCTCGGTGATCTTCTGCAGAGTCGCCGGGACCGGGTCAGGCTGGCCACCAAGGCCGGCATGCCCCATCCCGACGCTGGGGACCGCCCGCTGCTGTCGGCCGCCGCCCTCCGAGCCTGCGTCGAGGGCAGCCTGCGCCGGATGCGCGTCAACCAGGTCGACCTGTTCTACCTTCACCAGCCTGACCGGTCGACGACGCTGGAGGAGACCCTCAGCACTATCGCTGAGCTGGTCGCCGAAGGCAAGATCGGCCAGCTGGGGGTATCCAACTACGCCGCCTGGCAGATCGCGGAGATCAACCACGTCGCTGACGCCGTGGGTGCCCCCCGGCCGATCGTCGCGCAGCAGCTGTACAACCTGCTGGCCCGCCGGGTCGAGGAGGAATACCTCGAGTTCGCCCAGACCACCGGGCTGCAGACCATGGTCTACAACCCGCTCGGCGGCGGAATGCTCAGCGGCAAACACCAGTTCGAGGAACGCCCCACCAGCGGCCGCTTCGGCGACTCCCGCCTAGCCGCCATGTACACCGAGCGGTACTGGAACCCTGAGTTGTTTGCCGCGATCAAGGACCTCGCCACGATCGCCGACGAGGCCGGCCTTCCGCTCAGCGAGATGGCGCTCCGGTGGCTGCTCAGCCAGGATGCGGTCAGCTCGGTGCTGCTCGGCGGATCCAAGGTCACCCACCTGGACGCCAATCTGGCCGCGGCCGCTCGCGGACCGCTACCCCCGGACGTGCTGAAGGCCTGCGCAGAGGTCGGAGTTCGTCTCCGGGGACCGATGCCGGCCTACAACCGCTGACCGGGACCGGCCCGCGACCGTGTGCTGCTCACCCGTTCACCACTGAGAGGACGTCACTGATCATGGCCGTCGCAGAGTTCGCCGCCCGAGTCCGAAATGGAGAGACGGTGATTGGTTATTGGGTGGTCACCGACAACCCCGTCGGAACCGAACGACTGGCCCGTGTCGGATACGACTATGTCGCCCTGGACACCCAGCACGGCCTGATCGGCTACCAGGGCATGCTCACGGGGCTGCTCGCCATCGACGCCTCCGCCTCCGCGGTCGGTGTGGTCCGAGTCGAGGCCAACCATGCGACCGCGATCGGCAAGGCCCTCGACGCCGGCGCTGCCGCCGTGATCGTCCCGTTGATCAACACTGCCGCTGACGCCACAGCGGCGGTCGCGGCGACCCGGTACCCGCCGGCCGGGATCCGTTCCTACGGACCAATGAGGTCCGCACTGCGGATCGGCCCAACCCCGGCCGAGGTGGACGAAAGCGTGCTGGTGTTCGCCATGATCGAAACCCCACAGGGACTCGCAAACGTGGAGGAGATCGCCGCCACGCCGGGCCTGGACGGCCTGTACATCGGCCCCTCCGACCTGACGCTCGCCCTCGGCGGACAGACCTCCACCGACCCGGCCGTCGCTAAAGAGTTCGACGCCGCCTTGGACCGCATCCGGGCCAGCTGCGACTCCAACGGCATCATCCCCGCCATCCATACCGCCACGGGCAACCTGGCCCAGCAGCGGATCGCCGCCGGGTTTCGTTTCGTGTCCGTCGCCTCCGACCTCACACACCTTGAGGCGACTGCCAAAGCACACCTCACCGCCGCGAAGGAACAGGCATGACCACCACCGGAAGCCGCTACGCCGCCCAAGCCGATGCCACTCCCGTCCCCGACCGAGCCCTGTTCGACGGCCGCCTCCGACCCGCCGGTGACGGCACCGGTCGCCGCGACGCTTACCTGCCCGCCCCAACGGTGCAGAATCACGCCGCCATGCTGGAACGGCTCGGCAACGGCGATCTTGGCCTGGTCTGGTTCGGTGGCACTCAGGAGGGTGTCAGTGACATTTCCATCTGGTTCTCCCGGCTACCTGCCGACGCCGATCGGTGGAGCAGCCCTGTGCAACTGACCGACGACAACACCCGCTCGGAACAGAACCCGCTCCTCTTCACTGCCCCGACCGGGCAGCTGTGGCTGCTCTACACCGCCCAGCTCGCGGGCAACCAGGACACCGCCGAAGTCCGACGCCGCATCTCCGACGACGACGGCCGTACCTGGGGCCCGGTGGACACCTTGTTTCCCGCTACCGACCGCGGCGGTGTGTTCATCCGCCAGCCGCTGGTCATCACGACCACCGGCCGTTGGCTGCTGCCGATCTTCAGTTGCGTCCGCGTACCGGGGGAAAAGTGGTCCGGGGACCATGACACCAGCTCGGTGATGATCTCTGACGACCAGGGCGCGACTTGGCGCGAGGTCCCGATCCCTGACAGCACCGGCTGCGTACACATGAGCATCGTCGAGCTCCCTGACCGTACCCTTTACGCGCTGTTCCGGAGCCGCTGGGCCGACCACATCTACCAGTCTCGCTCCACCGATGACGGTGAGACCTGGACGGTGCCCGGTCCGACCGTGCTACCGAACAACAACTCCTCCATCCAGCAGCGGCGGCTGGCCGACGGCAGGATCGCGGTGATCTACAACCACAGCAGCCAACTCGACGCGACCGCGCGCCGGGAGAACCTCTACGACGAGATCGGCGACGAAGGTCTCATCGAGCCGGAAGCCAACGACTCCGCGGCACTGGCCGCGCCGACCCGCCCGCCAGAGGACATGGAACCTGCGACCAACGACAGGGAGCCGCGGAAGGCGTTCTGGGGGGCGCCACGTGCGCCGATGACTCTTGCCATGTCCAGCGACAGCGGCCTCACCTGGGACATCGTCGGCAACCTCGACGAGGGCGACGGCTACTGCCTGACAAACAACTCCCGCGAGGGGTTGAACCGCGAGTTCTCCTACCCAGTGATTCACCAGGGCTCCAATGGCGACCTCGACCTCGCCTACACCTACTTCCGGCAGACCATCAAGCACGTCCGCATCCCCGCCAGCTGGAGCCAGCCCGCATCATGACCACGGAGCACCGCGAGCAGCCGGTCACCCTTGTAACCGGCGTCAGCTCCGGCATTGGCGAGGCCATCGCCGTCCGGTTGCTGGACGGCGGCCGGGTCGTCGCCGGTGTCAGCCGCCGTCGACCCGGCCTGCACCATCCGGCGCTGTGCTGGATCCAAGCCGACCTGCTCGACCCCACTTCGACCGACGCCATCGTTGCCGCCATCCCCAACCCGGCCGCGGTCGTGCACGCCGCCGGGCTACAGCACAGCGGCTACCTCGGCAAGCTCGACCCGGCCCACGGAGAACAGATGTGGCGACTGCACGTCGACGTGCCTACCCGTCTGATCAACGAGTTCGCGCAACGGCTGCCCAACGGAGCCCGCATCGTGCTGCTGGGCAGCCGGACCAGCACCGGCGTCGCTGGCAAGAGCCAATACGCCGCCACCAAGGCCGCGCTCGATGGGCTGGCCAGGTCCTGGGCAATCGAGCTCGCTGAACGCCAGATCACCGTCAACGTGATAGCCCCCGGCCCGGTCGAAACCCCAATGCTGGTCGATCCCGCTCGAGTCGCGACCCCGCCCAAACTGCCGCCGCTGGGCCGGTACATCCAACCCGAGGAGATCGCCGACCTCGTCGCATTCCTGCTCGGGCCGGGCGGGCGGTCCATCACCGGCCAGCGGCTGGTCGTGTGCGCCGGAGCATCGCTATGACCGGCACGCGCTCGCAGCCACCGGCGCTGCTCGGCCTAGTGGCCGACGACCTCACCGGCGCCGCCGACTCCGCCGTCGGCTTCGCAGAACACGGTTGGCGGGTAGATCTCATCCTCCGCCCGAACGACCCGCCCTCCACCTCCACCGTACCGCCCACCGACCCGACACCAACGGTGCTCGCCATCTCCACCGAGGCCAGGGCCCGGTCTGACACCGATGCCGCCCGGGCCACGTTCACCGCGGTCGACACGCTGAGCCGGGCCGGCGCCGAGCGCCTCTACCTCAAGATCGACTCCACCATCCGGGGCTCGATCCCGGGGCAGCTGGCCGGAGCACTGCAGGCCTGGCGGCAAGCCCATCCGGGTGCGACCGCCGTGATCTGTCCGGCCTTCCCGGCCCAGCGGCGGACCGTGGTGGGCGGCACGGTGCTGGTCGACGGCATACCCGTGGCCCAGACTGCGGCCGGCACCGATCCGGTCACCCCACGCACGGTCAGCCATCTGGCCACCGTCATTACCGGCAGTACCCACGGCACTCTCGACCAGCTCGGTACCCAACCCGTCCTTGTGGTCGACGCCTCAACCGACGCCGACCTCGACGCCCTTGCCCGCGAGGCATCCGGCGCCGACCCATCGCTGATCATGGTGGGTTCCGGCGGGCTGGCCGCCGCGCTGGCTCGCCAATGGCCGGTACCGGCGAACCGTCCAATCGGTTTCCCAGGTGCGCCGGCGGTGGCCGTGCTTGTCGCAGTCAGTTCCCTGCACCCGGTCGCCGTCGATCAGGTGGACCACCTCCGCCAACACCTCGGCGACAGCCAGCTCCAGATCCTGACCAGTACCTCGGCCGCGAACGTCTCCGCGGCCGCGGCCGCCGCCCAGCTCGCCGACCAGGTCGCGGCCGAACTCGCCAGTTCGTCGTACGAAGCGCTGGTCCTGATCGGCGGGGACGGAGCCGCCGCCATCCTGCGCCGAGTTGCCGCCAGCCACGTCGTCGTGGACTCCATGATCAGCGTCGGTTGCCCGAGCGGCACGATCGTGGGCGGTCAGGCCGATGGGCTGCGTCTCGTCACCAAGTCAGGCGGCTTCGGCCATCGGGAGACCCTGACCGCCATCGTCCGAGGCCTCCGCGATCCCACTGCCGCAGACACCTCAACCGACCCCAACCGAACCGCATTTGAACCAACACAGAAGGAAGCACGATGACCGCACATTCCGTCCACCGGCCCGTCCTAGCGCTCACTCTCGGCGACGTCGCCGGGATTGGCCCGGAAATCACTGCGAAAGCCATGCTCCAGCATCCCGAACTGCGCGACATCTGCGTGCCGGTGGTGATCGGCGACGCGGACGCGATGAGGCTCGGCGCCCGCCAGGCTGGCCTGGACCCCGCGGCCGTTCGAGTGATCACCGATCCGCGAGCCGGTACGAACGATCCGAGCCTGATCGAGCTGATCCAGACCGGCAACTCCCTAGCCGACGTCGAAGTCGGTGAACTCAGCGCCAAGGCGGGGGACGGCGCATACCGGTTCGTCGTCGAAGCCTGCCGACTCGCCCGCGAGGGCCTCGTCGACGGCATCGTCACCGCCCCGCTCAACAAGGCCGCAATGCAGGCGGGCGGGCACAAGTGGCCCGGACACACCGAACTGCTCGCCCACGAGTTCGGCGTCGACAACTTCAGCCTCGTCCTGTCCGCCGGCGACCTGTACGTCTTCCACCTCACCGCCCACGTCTCCCTGCAGCAAGCCATCGAGAACTGCACCCCGGAGCGGTCGGACGACATCTTCACCCTCGCTGGCGCCTTCGTCCGCGCCCTGGACAAGCCAGACGAAGCCATCGGCATCTGCGGACTCAACCCACACGCCGGTGAGAACCGCATCTTCGGCCACCAAGACGCCGACATCCTCGAGCCGGCCGTCGCCCGAGCCCGCGACCGCGGCATCAACGCACACGGCCCCATCCCAGCCGACGCACTCATCCCGGCCGCCGTCCGCGGCAAGTGGAACATGATCATCGCCTGCTACCACGACCAGGGCCACGCCCCCTTCAAAGCGGTGTACGGCGACGACGGCGTCAACATCACCGTCGGCCTCCCCGTCGTCCGCGTTTCCGTCGACCACGGCACCGCGTTTGATATCGCCGGCCGCGGCATCGCCCGCGAAGCCAGCCTCGTGCTGTCCTGCCGTCGCGCCGCCGAACTCGCCCCTGGCTGGGACAACGTCTGGCAAGCAGCCCGTCAAAGCCAAACCGCCTCCGCCTGACCGACACTTCAGAGCTTTGGACCCCACGGGGCCCGCAGCTCGCACGCGTCCGGCCAGCCGAAGCGCTTGAAGGCCTCATCCAGCTCACCCAGCGCGCGCTTCGTCAGGTGGACTCCGCGGCTGCTCCAATTGATCAGCTACCTCGACTCCCAAGCCTCTTCGCTTAGTTTGGCTATGGGTCTGACCACCATTTTGACCACCATTTGGGCTTGTCCACCGAAATACACCCCAGTCCAAATTTCTTATATCTAAGGAAAGTTGGATGTCTCAGGATGTCCGTGGACGCGCTGCCGATGTCTGGGCGTCAAGGGGTCGCGAGTTCAAATCTCGCCAGCCCGACGAGCAATTTCCCTTATTAATAAGGGATTTCGCGGATCTCGCGGATTGTGAAGAAGTCCGAATTTTATCGATTGACTGCAACCGTGACAGCAACGCGCGAGCATGATGGCAACCTGACGTCTACCGTCGTTCGAACCCACACGGCCCGTGTGGCTCTTGACCGTGATCCATCCGCACCGCTTCCCGACCGTTGCCGAGGCAGTAGCTCGGGTCTTCGCTCGAGCCGCCGTCAGGGTGGCTCAGATCGACGGGAGAAGCAGACTGTGAAGGACGATCAAGGTCTTCGCCTCATTGCTTGCAGGCAGGCCGCAAGCGCTCGATCAGCTTCTACGTGCCACGGATCCAACTCGGATGAGGCTTGTCGGATCAGATCTGTACGCTTTCCGGCGTGACGATGAGGGCACGACTCGATGGACACGAGTTCGACCTGCAGGACCTCGCGGAATGGTTGCCATCCGGGAAAATCCGTGTGGCGAAGGACAACGTGGGCTACTACCTTTCGGCAACGGTCATCGACAACCCGCCGGAGGGAAAGATCTTCTAACGAGGCGGCGCAGGACTTGCTGCCCATCGTCAACGGCATCGGCAGCTTGAAGAGCGCGAGCTTTCGCCTAGTAAAAGCTCGACGGCCGGTACCAGGACGGCGAGAAGCGGCACACGGTCGTCGGCGTGCGCACGATCAAGGTCCGCTCGCACGCGCACGCGGTCGGGATCGTCACCGGCCCTGATGGCAAGGTGAAGCCGCAACCGCCTCCGCCGGGCATCGCGTACGCGGCTTTGACCGCGCGTCCGGAGGTGGCCGAGGTGTTGGCGATCCTGGCCACGCCGGGCGGGGGGTGGGTCGAGCTGTACAAGGTGTACGAGATCATTCGCGATGCCGTGAAGCCGATCGCGCTGGACAAGGCGGGGCTCGCGACCAAGGACGAAATCAGCGCGTTCACGGGTTCGGCCAATTGGCCAGAAATCGGTGGCCTCGGTGCCCGGCACGCGCGGATGGGCGGCGGCCTGCCTAAGCGGATGATGACCGAGCCGCAGGCGCGCGAGTTCATCGGCCGCCTGCTGCGCGCGTGGATGGATGCGCTCAAGCGGTGAGGTTGGCAGCGGCGCTGCATTGAGGCAGTATTGCCACCCTTACAGCGGCCAGCCGTGGATTTCCGAACATCGTGTCGGTGTCTTTAACCCTGGACCGGACCCGGTCAGCCACGTTCGCGTCCACTTGGTGAGCATGTCTCAACCTCGGCATGTCAATGGGTACGAGCCGGTCATCCCATGTTTAGTGCCGTTGCTTTCGCGGGGGGACAGTTCAATCGGCATCACCCTTGCTCCCAGAACGGAAGAGCTGTGGGTTGTCGGCTACACGGCCACAGGAAGCGACGGGACCTTGCAAGCCGGACACTTTGCCCCACCGGATCAAAGGTGGCATGGCCTGCCATGGGAGCTTGATCATGACGAGCGGCTCCGTTTCCGCTATGAGATCGTCTATGACGGCCACGCTCCGATCCAATTCAGTGTCTTGCTATTTGCAGAGCGTGACACATTGCATTGCAAGCTCGAAGGTTAATCGTTCGGCACTCTGGCAGATGTCCAGAGTCACCGGGACTCTGGCAGATGTCCAGAGTCCGGTGCCGTTGTCGTCGGCGCGATCACGAACTTAACTCTTGCCGTTCGCGTACGCCTTCGCCGCCACGTACTCGTTCTTCAGCTCGTCGATCATGCTGAGCGTGTACTCAGGCTCGCCAGGGGTCGTCTTCCAGGGAAAGGCGTAGACCATCCACCCGTTGACGGTCTCACCGGGCTCCAGCACGGATATCCGGTCGAGCGTGTTAAATCGCTGTTGCGGTGTTCAACCTCCCGCAATACCTCGACATGCTCAAATCCTCTGGCGACTTGGCCGCCTGAGTGAATCTGGAGCTGCATTCCTGAGAGCTGTTTCCGCGTGTCCGTACGGTTCGTCACACTCACGCGCATTTCCAAGATCAGCGCCTGGTGCCTGAAGTTAGTCCATTCGGCACGTTCAATGACGACGCGCACCGCTTCCCGGCGGTTGCGCCACCAGGTACGGATTGTCCCTCGATACCCCTATCGCAACCGGCGAGATGCTGGCCAGCGTCGCCGAGCACCTGCGGCTCATCGACGCCGCGCGGCGGACATCGTGCAACCCGACGCTCCGCGCATCGGCGGCATCACCCAATTTCTCAAGCTCGCCACGATCGCTGAGTCGAAACAGCTCGAGATCGCTCCACACTTCGCGATGGAGATCCACTGCCACCTGGCGGCGGCGTACCCGATCGAGCCATGGGTCGAGCACTTCGACTGGCTGGATCCGCTGTTCAACCAGCACCTCGAGACACGCGATGGGCGGATGTGGGTATCCGACCGCCCAGGGCTCGGCTTCACCCTCAGCGAGCAGGCAAACGCATGGACCATTGGCACTGCCGAATATGGTTCCCGGCCATGATCAACTGCAGAGATGTTTAGGCGGCTCACACCATGACAGCACCGACGATCGTCGCGTTCACCGTCTATCCGGTGGCCGGCCGTGACAGCATGGAGCTGAACCTCAGCGGCGCCCACGAGCCGTACTTCACCCGCAACGTTCTCGTCCTGGAAGACTCCAACGGCAACATTGGGATCGGCGAGGTGCCCGGCGGGCAGAACATCACCAGGACGCTGCACGACTGCGAGCCGCTTGTGCTCGGCCGTCGCGTCGCCGACTACGGAGAATCCTCAATCAGATCCGGACTACCTTCGCCGACCGAGACGCAGGACGGCGCTGCAGACCTTCGACCTCCGCACCACGATCCATGTGGTCACCGCCGTGGAGTCGGCTCTCCTCGATTTGCTCGGTCAGCATCTTGAAGTCCCGGTGGCCGAGCTGCTCGGCACCGACGGGCAACAGCGGGACTCGGTCAAGATGCTCGGCTACCTGTCTACGTCGGAGATCGCAACAAGACCGACCTGGACTACGTGGGCGATCCGGACTCCGAGATCGAGTGGTACCGGTTGCGGCACGAGGAGGCCCTGACCCCCGACGCCGTCGTGGCGCTTGCCGAGGCCGCGCAGCAGCGGTGCGGCTTCACCGACTTCAAGCTCAAGGGCGGGGTGCTCGACGGCGCGGAAGAGGTGAAGGCAGTGACCGCGCTTAAAGAACGCTTCCCCGACGCCCGGATCACCCTCGATCCCAACGGGGGCTGGTCGTTGGCCGAAGCGGAAGGTTTCTCGGCGCATCGGATCGACCGATGCTGCCGATGCCGGTTGCCCTGGCCGACGGCGCTCAGCGCGGCCGAGGTCCACCACCAGCCGTGGTGGGATGCTGACTAGGCCATCGATGAGACAGGAGGTCACGCCATGTGGGCATACATGCTGAGCGGACCGTGCATTCTCGGCGCCGTCGAGGTTACTGCTCCGGCTCCGCACGACCTTGCAAAAGGTCAAGTCTGGCTGGCAACCCGGGCAGGCGGCATCTGCGGTAGTGACATGCCAAGGTTACGCGGTGCCCCCTTCACCCACCCGAAGAAGCGTGGAGGCATGGTCACGCGCGCGCCAGGGTTCCCGATGCACGAGATCGTCGGTGAGGTCATCGCCAGCGCCCACCCTGCCCACGACATCGGCGACCTCGTCGTGGGTTGGGCATCAGACTTCGACGGCATCGCCGAGCTGGTCGTCAGTGACGGTGATGGGCTCTCGCCCTACGACACCAGGCTGTCGCCCACTGTCGCAGTGATGCTGCAGCCGCTTTCCTGCGTGCTGTACGCCGCCGAGCAGATCGGTGACGTCCGCGGCCAGGCGGTCGCCGTGGTCGGTCAGGGACCCACTGGATTGCTGTTCAGTCATGTGCTCAAGAGCCGTGGCGCGGCCCACGTCACCGGGGTCGATCCTGTCGACCGCAGCGAGGCGAGTGGAGTGTTCGCCGTCGATGAGGTCGTCACGGCCACCGCCGGATCGTGGTCGTTGAGCCTGACCGAATCCGAACGCCCCAGCTTGGTGGTAGAGGCCGTCGGGCACCAGGTTTCGACTATGAAGAACTGTCTCGAGGCCCTAGCGTTCGGTGGCCAGGTTTTCTACTTCGGCGTACCCGACGATCTCATCCATCCCTTCGACATGATGATCTTCCTGCGGAAGAAGCTCACCCTCCGGTCGGGAACGACGATGGAGCGCCGCAGGGTTTGCAGGCCGCTAACGACTACCTTGGCGAACATCCCAAACTACGCGAGGCTTACGTGACCAATGTCTTCGGTGTCGACGATGTCCAAGCCGCCTTCATGGCTGCGATCCAGCCGAAGACTGGGCAGTACAAGATCGACATGGCGTAACGCAGAGCGTCGTATGAACCCCTATAAGTGCCTGGAGCCGGCCGTCGACCCCGACCGCTCGCCAGCAGCGCAAACCGTAAACGGCGTTGCCCATGAGATTGAGGGTCCTTTTGATCATGGCCCGGACCGCATGAGGGTCCGCCGAGGGTTTCGGCGCCCTGGACCTGCCAGCCTCGAGGAGCCCCAAGTTGACGACGCAGACGCCTAAGGCCGCAACGAAGCGCCCCTTCTTGTTGACAGGCGAAGGCTGGCCGTACCTGCTCGTGCCGCTGATCCCGGTCGCGATTTTGTTCGAGCTGGTCCATGCAGATCCTGTGCTGATCTTTGCTGCGTCCGCGCTTGGCGTCATCCCCACGGCCGCACTGATGGGTCGCGCAACCGAGGAGCTTGCGGCTCGTTCGGGTCCCGGCATCGGCGGATTCTTGAACGTCACGTTCGGGAATGCACCTGAGTTGATCATCGCGTTGTTTGCACTCGGCGCGGGGTTGCATGAAGTCGTGAAGGCATCGGTAGTTGGGTCGATCTTGGGCAACATTCTGCTTGTCCTGGGCGTGTCGATGCTCGCCGGTGGACTGCGACGCGACCGGCAGTTCTTCGAAGCACGTGCCGCGTCGGCGCAGTCTTTGATGCTTTTCCTGGCCGCCGTCGCCTTGATCATGCCGGCAATCTTCCAGCTGGTCTCAGGCGGCGGCTTGCCGGATCCCACCGCACGCGCTGTGGAGTTTTCTAGCGATTTGAAGACACTTTCGGTCGGTGTCGCGGTGATCTTGCTCGGCTCGTACGCCGCCGGGTTGCTGTTCTCCCTCAGAACGCACAAGGACCTGTTCAATCCCAGTCAGGACGAGGAAGATCACGGCGGGGAGCCGTGGACGGTGCGTCGCAGCGTCATCATGTTGGCTGCCGCGGGCGTCGCAGTCGGCGTGATGTCCGAAATCCTTGTGAGCTCCATCACCGAGGCGTCCGAGAGTCTGGGGCTCTCACCGTTCTTCGTCGGCGTCATCGTCGTCGCCGTCGTAGGCAACGCCGCCGAGCACTGGGTCGCGGTCTACTTCGCACTAAAAAACAAGATCGGCCTCGCCGTGAACATCGCAGTCGGATCCGGAGCCCAGATGGCCTTGTTCGTGGCTCCTATCCTCGTGCTCGCTTCGTTCGTCATCGGCCCGTTCCCGATGGCACTGGTCTTCAACGGGTTCGAGCTCGGCGCCATCTTCCTCGCGATCCTTATCGCTGACGAGATCACGCAACGCGGAGAATCAACGTGGTACGAAGGTCTGCAATTGCTCGCCATTTATGCGGTGCTGGGCCTGACGTTCTTCTTCGTGTAGTCGCCTCAACCTCGTCGCAGGGCGGTCGATGCAGGCGGCCGAGGCCCTCCTCGACTATCTGGCCCTGTTGAGTCACGAGCTAGCCGACCTTGCCGGCCTTGACGACGTCGTGCACCACCTCCATCGTCTCCTCCACGGGGGGATGTCGGTGTCGAAGCGGTGGATCAGTATCGCCTTACGTGGAGCACATGGGCCGTGGGGAGTCGGCCAGAAGTCAGTTTCCAGTGGCAGCAGCGCGTCCGAAGAACGGACAGCATGAAGTACAGGAACCTCGGCCATCTAAAGGTCAGCCAGATCGGTGGGCACCACGAACTTCGGCATGGAGACCAGCGAGGCGCACAGTTGGCCGTGCTGGACGCCGCGCCTCGACGGTGGGAGAGGGGCGAAACTACGGACCAACTACGGACCACGCCCGCCGAATTCAGCGCCGGTCAACGGTCAACGACGGACACCAGCGAAAAGTGGTTCAGGCTCGACGAGCATAGACGTCCGATCCGGGGGTCAAGGGGTCGCGAGTTCAAATCTCGCCAGCCCGACCATATTTGACCTAGTGGGAGGTGGTTTCGGTCGCCGCCACGTGGGTCGAACCTACCCACTGTAGCCAGGCGCGAAGCCACTAGGATCGTCACCACGAGATGCCCGCGGAGGACGGGCGGCTGCCACTTCATTGAACACCTCGCCCAGTCGGTCGGCAGCCTCTCGTTGCTGCTCCAAGTTGACGTGGCTGTAGATGTCGGCGGTGACGGCGTACGAGGAGTGCCCAAGCAACTCCGGACGACCTTGATGTGCGCTCCGGAGGCAATGAGTGCACTGGCCGTGCTGTGCCTGACGGTGCGCAAGGTGGTTTCGGTGAGCTCGGCTCGCTCGGCGATCTTCACGAAGGCTCGCAGCGCATTCCGTAGGTCGGTCGGGGTGCCGATCTGGGTTGGAAACACCAGGTCGTCGTGATCAGGCCACGGCTGCCAGACTGGCGCGGCCAGCCGCTCGGCCGCTTGCGTCGTACGGTGCCGGCGCAGTGTTTCGGCAACCGGCTGGGGAGCGAGACGAACCGTCGTGACTTCTCCGTCTTCGGTTCATCGAAGATCAGCCGGCGATCGACGCGGCCCAGCGTCCACCTCACTCGGGCAACGCTGTTGGTCAGGTCAACATCGCGCCAGTGCAGCGCCAACGCCTCGCCGCGACGCATGCCGGTGCCGAGTAGGAGCACTACCAGGGGGTACAGGCGATCACCTTGCGCAGCGGCGAGAAGTTGGCCGGCCTCGGCGGCGGTGAGGTAGTGGGCATCAAGGCGTTCGATGCTCGGCCGCTTCACCGCAGCAGCGACGTTGCGGCGTACGAGGCCGTCTTGGCGAAGCGGGCGCTAGCGACGGCTCCCATGTGGCGCGAGTCGGCAATGTGCCTCTGCCTAGGCGAAACGCTGTACGAGATCGCTACGTTCAATGTGCCCCTGACTACGGGAAACGCTCGGCGAGTTCTGTGGAAGCGATGCTCAGCAACGTCGGGGCCGGAACGCTGGGGCGGCTATAGCCTTCTCGCGTGGAACCCGAGCCTGAGCAGCCGCCCTTGAACGTCATCGACCCGGATCAAATGGCTGGGGTCTGGGCGAACTTTGCCCGCGTTTCCATAGCCCGTACGAGTTCACCCTCGATTTCGTGCGCCTAGACTTTGGTCAACAGCCGCCGACGGGGATCGTGGTCTCAAGAGTGTCACTTTCGCCGCTCCTGGTCAGTCAGCTAATTGACGCTCTCCGGGAGAACTAGCAGCGTTATGCGGAATGATCGCTCCCGAGGGCTCAGGCACAGCTGAAGCTGACCGGGACTGAAGAGATGCCGACGCTGACGAGCAGCCCGAACGCATCGTCGACCGGCCTGCCGACTCCCGAGCGTGAGGCGGAGGTGTACAGCATCCAATGCCACCAGCTGGAGAGGATCGGAATCGATTGGGCAGCCGAAGCTGCGACGTGGGGGGCTGAGACTCGCGAGTGGGTAGAGGAAGTCAGCGAGGCTGCGGGCGAAACCCTGCCTGAATGAGCCTCAGCTGACGCATGCGCTCTCCCCTTCGCGGCGAGATCTACTGGATCGACTGGTCGCCACATCGCGGCTCAGAGCAAGCCGGAACCCGACCCGGTCTTGTCATATCGGCGGACGCCTTCACCGCGAGTTCCACGTCTGCACAGTGCTCGCACTCACCACGAAAGTGAAGCCGTCGATGCTGGCCGTCACCCTGCCCAAAACGGTCACTGGCGAGGTCTGCCAGGTGCTGCTTTGGCAGATCATGACGATCTCGGAGAACCGGCTGGAGGACCTTCTTACCGACCTCGACGCTGACCACATGGCCGAGGTCGAGTGGGCGCTTCGTGTGCTGTGGCGGCTGACCTAGTCGCTCCGGATGCTCAGGCCGACGCAGGAGCACGAAGGCGACAACGATCGAGAGATCGAAAAAGGAATCGCGCTCAGCGCCTCGTCTCGTACCTGGTCAAGACAACGCCGCCGGGGAACGTCCGCGTCTCCAGCAGGTTCAGGTTCACCCAGCTGTCCAGCGCGGTGAAGAACGGCGTACCGCCGCCCACGAGGACCGGATGGGTGACGATCTCGTACTCGTCGATCAGCCCGGCCCGCATGACCGCTCCGGCGAGCGTTGCGCCACCGACCCTCATCGGCCCACCGTCCTCGGCCTTGAGCCGGGTGATCTCGGCGATCGCGTCGCCGGTGACCAGGCGAGTGTTCCAGTCGACCTTGTCGATCGTCGAAGAGAACACCACCTTCGGTGTGTCCCGCCAGTTCCGCGCGAACTCGATCTCCGCCGGGGTGGCGTTGGGCTGCTGGTCGCCGGTCGGCCAGTGGGAACTCATGGCCTCCCACAGCTTGCGCCCGTACAACAACAGCCCGATCGCCCGCTCCTGGTCGAGCCACCACTGGAACAACTCGTCACTCGGCCCACTCCAGCCGAGGTCGTCGCCGGGCGCGGCGATGTAGCCGTCCAGGGTCAGGTTCATGCCGTAGAGCAGTTTCCGCATAGCGCCATGCCTTCCGTCAATCGGTCTCGAAAGACTAGACCAGCGGAGCGCAGGAAACTGACCCGTCCACACGCGCGAGCGCTCCGCGCACCCGCAGCAGCTTCTCGTCAAGGTCCACATCGGACCAATGGAGGGCGAGCGCTTCGCCTCTCCTCAAGCCGGTGTTGACCAGCAGCGCCAACAGTGGGGCGTATCTGCTTCCCTCTGCCGCAGCGAGCAGCGAGCGCACCTGCTCGGGTTTCAGGTAGGCCGCTTCCTTGGCCGTCAGCTTCGGACGCCGCACCGCATTCAGCGGATTCTGCGGCAACGCTCTGTCCCGTACGGCGCGGTCGAGCAGTGCGCGGAGGATCGTGTACGCGGTCCGGATAGTTGACTCGGAGAGCCCGCGACCTTGCAGCTCGACTTTCCACGCGTCGACATGCGACGGCCGAAGCTTGTCGAGCGGCTTAGTGCCGATCTTGGCACCGACGATGTGCTTTCGTGTGATCGTGGCGTACATCGCTTTGGTGGTCGCTGAAGCCTGCAGGGTCGACTCGACCCGCTCGACGGCGAGCTCCCCAAGGGTTATCTTGCGATCCCTGGCTGGGAGATTGGCCTGTGCCGTTTCCTGATGGCGCCGGCCTTGTCTCTGGCGTCCTTCGCGGTGCCGCCGTTGATGGTGTAGCGCCGGCTCGCGCCGTCTTCGTCGGTGTGGCGGAGCAGGATCTGCCCAACGCCCTGGACCACCCCTCGCGCCACGGTGCTGGAATGTGCCAAGAGCAGTTCTACCGCCTTGGTGGAGTTGCCGGCATCACCACCGGGGGCGGCTAACCCACCTGCTCAAAGACGCCATCGAGTGGGAGTACCGCCAGTCGGTCAGGCACTTACGCCGCTGGGACCCAGTTGCCGGGTAACCACTCCGCGTCCGGCTGCTAGCACCAGGGAAGGCAGGATCGTCATGCTGGTCTTCTGAGGAGTCGGATGCACACCGCGATGACCAAACCCCAGAAGAGTGCGTACGGCAGCAGCCAGGTATTCGTTGTCCAAACAAACCGACTCAGTGCCAACCCGATGCCGCTGGCCACCATCAGCCAGCCCAACGACGGCCGGAAGATCCCTGTCGTGAGAACGGCCCAGCCGCAGAACGCGGCGAAGGTACCCAGGCTGACCCAGGCGTTGGCAAACCCGATGTTCCATGTCGAAAGCAAAGTGAGCCAGACCCGGGTCGATGTCGGCGCCGCGGTTGCCCGTGTCCTGCAGGCTCGCGTTTGTGAAGAGATAAGCCGCGAACAGTGCCCCGAACACGAGCGCCACGGTGGAACGCCAGGGCGGATCGCCCTCGGCGCGGCGGAGCAGCAGGCAGAGGCCGACCATGAACCATGTCAGCGCGACGAGTCTAAACACGGCCACGGTGTTTGCGACGTCGACCCAGGAGGACTCGGCCGTATTGCGGAAGAAGGCCGCTACCTCCTCACGTGTTGCGTCGAACTCGGCTCGCCCAAAGTGGTTATTGCGATGATTGGTACGAAAGTAAGACAATGCCGGCCTGACTTGTGCCACTTGTGCTGATTCTCGGGCGGAAGTGCGGGTTGGCTAGGTGATTTGGTCGGTGGGATGTGCACTAATCCGGGGTTCTTTAGCCTGTCGGTGTGGCGTACATCCGGACGGTGAAGACAGCGAGCGGGGCGGTCGCGGTCCAGATCGTGCACTCCAACCGCCGCGGCTCGCGAGACATCGAGCACATCGGCTCGGCGCACACCCCGGATGAGGTGGAGGTGTTGCGGGCTGCCGCCCGGCACCGCCTGCACATCAACCAAGACACCTTTGACTTCGGTGACGGCCGGCCCCAGGGTGAGGCGCTGCCGATCACCTCGACGCAGTCCAAGCATCTGTGGGACGCGTTGTGCCTGGCCTACGCCAGGCTGGGGTTCGACACTGCCTGCGGGGGCTGATGAGGTGTTCCGGACGTTGGTGCTGGCCCGGGTGGTCGAGCCGGTCAGCAAACTGGACACCATCCGGGTCCTTGACGAGATCGGGGTCGTCTCGCCCGGCTATCGCACGATCCTGCGGCGGCTGCCGATCTATGCAACCGATGAGTGGCGGCAGCGGCTGGCGGCGGCGTGCGCGGCGCATGTCGGGCTGGGTCCGGCCACCTTGGTGATCTATGACGTCACCACGCTGTACTTCGAAACCGACCAGGGCGACGGGTTCCGCGAGCCCGGGTTCTCCAAGGAGCGCCGGCTGGAACCGCAGATCACCGTCGGATTGTTGACCGATGTGCGGGGGTTCCCGTTGATGGTCCACGCCTTCGAGGGCAACAAAGCCGAGACCAAGACCATGCTGCCGGTGATCGAGGCCTTCGCCGCCGTGCACCAGCTGCCGGAGGTGACCGTGGTCGCCGATGCCGGCATGCTGTCGGAGGCTAACCTGGCCGCAATCGAGGACGCCGGGCTGCGGTTCATTGTCGGGGCCCGGATCCCCGACATCCCCTACCAGGTGCGCCGGTGGCAGCGGCACCATCCCGGTGAACCGATCCCCGACGGGCAGATCTTCACCCAGCCCTGGGTGATGGGCACCAAGACCGACCCTCGCAGGCGGATGATCTTCTACCAGTACCGGGCCGACCGCGCCCGCCGCACCTTGAAGGGGATTGATCAGCAGATCGCCAAGGCGGAGAAAGCTGTTGCCGGACAGGCGGCGGTGAAGCGGAATCGGTTCGTCCAGCTCACCGGCGGCACCAAGGCCGTCAACCGTAATCTTGAGGCCAAAGCTCGGGCGCTGGCCGGGTTAAAGGGCTACATCACCAACCTGGAAGCCCCAACCCCCGAGTATGTGATGGCTGCCTATCACCAGCTGTGGCAGATCGAGAAGAGCTTCCGTATGTCCAAGAATGATCTGCGGGCCCGGCCGATCTACCATCACAAACGCGACTCGATCGAAGCCCACCTCACCATCGTGCTCGCCGCGCTGGCGGTCAGCCGGCTGATCGAACGCTCCACCGAGTGGAGCATCGCCCGGTTCGTCAAGACCCTACGGCGCTACCACACCGTCACCATCCGAGCCGGCGACCAGACCGTCACCGCCGCCGACCCTCTCCCCAGCGACGCACAGCTAGCAATCACTCGCCTCGGCGCTGCCGAGGCAGCGCACTAATTGGCATAAGTCAGGTCACGTGTTGCGTCGAACTCGGCTCGCCCAAAGTGGTTATTGCGATGATTGGTACGAAAGTAAGACAATGCCGGCGAGCCCGGCCGCGCCTGTGGCCCGGGCCAGGGCGGCCCAAGGATCTGTCTGCGACATGGGCCTCAGTGTGGCGCAGCCACCTCAACCCATGTCAGCGGAGTGATGGTTGTGAAGCGCACCACAGTCGGGAGGTTCGGCTAATGGCTAATGTCGCGGACTCGGTGTCCGAACTCGCTGTGGAGTCGGGATTCTCCAGCGTGATCCGGGTGGATCGGCGAGGGCGGACTCGTGGTCGGCGGCACTTGGATTAGCCGACCGGAGGCACGGAATTCCCAACGACCCTGACACCCAGTTCGCCATTGCGTGCGGAGTCAAGGGCTTCACTGCGTTGGTCGTCATCAGTCTGATCGAGGCGGGTGCTCTCTCCTTACGCACGACAGCCCGGGCCGTGCTCGGCGAGGATCTTCGCTTAATCAGCGACCAGGTGACCATCGAGCATCTTCCCGCGCACCGGTTCGGAATTGGTGACTATTTTCTCCGGTCCAGTCCTCGGAGGTGATCGTGGCATCTGTTCGCCGGGCACGGTCAGCACCTCGACCGCCAGCTTCTCCAGGCGCGCCGGTCAAGCTCCGGTAGCTCACGACGACGTTCCGTGCGCACCTGGGCCGCGAGTCGGGCACCTGTTCATCATCTGCTTCCCCATAACTACCTCCTTCAGCGACCAAACTCGTATTCCCCGCAGCGACGCACGCACGCAAGCGGCGCCAGCGCCTCGCCCACACCTATCTTGGGCCCGACGTCATCTTCCCGGGGATGCCCGATCCCCCGCCGGGGTACGTCACCAAGATCACGCTCGAGCACCTCGGCGGCGTCGGGTCGTGGAACCCACCCGGGGCTGAACGTCACGAATCGGACCGTGCGCGGTCTTCATTTTTGATCATGACCTCGCCGCGGCTGGGCAGTCTGACGGGCCTCAGCTGAGGGCCACAAACCAACCGCCTCACGAGCTCTCGAGGTGATCCTCTCCACGAAAGTCGAAGGGTCGCTGCGGCGGTACGTGATCCGCTCGGGCCACCTCACGATCAGATATTCCACATCCAAAGCGCGGAGGGCCGCCATGAGATCCTGCCGGGTCAGCCCGAGCTCGTCGATCAACTGCTCGGTGTCCACAGGAGCGCTACCCCGCTCAAGCTTTTCTGCTATCGCTGTCAGCACCGGAAGATCTCGTGAGTACCAAGTGTCATTAAGCACTGTTTAACCTCCTGCCGGGCCGACAATAGTCGGAGCGCAGCCGGCATCCGTTGACGCGGTGGTACCCTCTGGCCGGCGATAGCACGTCCCCGGACCGTGGGCCGACGAACGCCATCGACGAGACAGCGCGCGCCGGCCGGATGATCCCGTCCAAATGGGCTGAGACGCCCCGGAACCGGGCTCTGGTGCCCATGCCACCACAGCCGAAGCCGCCGTACAACGGGGGCGCAGCCACCTGCCCTGGCCGTATATTCCGGCGCGGGATGCTGTAGCCCTCATCGCGAGGTGGGCCCATCCCATTCGGCGGGGCCGGCAACGACACCGCGAGACGGCACCGCTGCTGTTGCCAATTGCGCCAGGTTCAGCTTTAAAACGATCTTGTGTTGCAGCTAGCGTTCGCTGGCGCTGACCGCCTTGTCGATCACCTGCCAGACTTCCTGGCCCAGCTTGTTCTCCTTCCAGATGATCGACTCGGTGCGGTTCATCTCGCTGATCACTGTGATCGGTTTGGACCTGGGCTCACTGAGCGCGTGGCAGTCGCCCGAGTCGAGGTCAAACAAGATGGCGCCTCGTACACTGCTATGGGTCTGCGAAATTGTGATCATGATTGCTGTCGCAACTACAGGCCGCTCTTGTCGTCTCGGCGCCCCATTGTGCTTGGCTAGTCGCATGGAATCTGACACCGTTCGGCTGACATATCAGGGAGGCGTACGGGGCGTCAGCATGCTTGTGCAAATGCTGGAAGAGCAGGGGGTCTCGGTTCAGTACACGATGCCGCGGGAGACCCGGGATATGACTGAGGCAGCCGCAATTGTCGCGGTGGTTCTATCAGCGACCGGAAACATCCACGACATAGCGGCGGCTGTGCAGAAGTTCAGGCAGAAGTTCGGCGCGCATGCTCAGATCGAAGATCTGCCCGAGCCAATGCAGTCCGTGGAGGAGCGACTGGCGGCCGTCGATCGGCTGCTCGCCAACGGGAAGATTACGCCAGACGAGTACAAACAGCAGAGAACTCGAATCCTGAACGAGCTTTAGGCAAGCGGAAAGAGCTGCTGCGCAAGCTGTTGCTCAGCGCCCTCTGAGGCCACGAAGCAACACAGAAGACCCCGAACGTACTCGATCGCGTTCGCGGCTCCTGGGAGCCTTTCTGGCCGAATGGCAGCGTTGTTGTTTCGTCGCCAGCCGCTCACCGGTGTCATGGCGTCCAGCCGCCTGACGAGCTCCGGCAGGTGCGGCACACGTAGTCAATCTTCCCGGTCTGCTTATCGACCAGCGGCACTAAAACAGGGACGATGATGAGATTTGGGTCCGGATGCTCCGGGTCCGGCTGTTTCTCACCGCGCACGAATACGTTGAGGACGATGAACTAACCATCTTTGAGGAATGGGAAGATCATCGTCCAATGGTGGTTTTTGAGCCTCGGCGCACCGGCTATCGGAGGTTCGAGGCGTCCCATACAGCTGCAGCCGTTGGCGCATGGACGGTTTCCAGGCTGACGCGTGTCATCGATGCTGCCGGTGGCAGCCCTTAGAGGCGAGGGAACCCGAGGATGGTGATGAGCGCGTAGACCGCGAGGCCCCCTGTCAGGAGGAGCAGGACAAATCGCACTCGGCGCGAGCGGAAGCGCGGTGAAAGCGCGACCAGGAACAGGACAGTGGCGAGCACCACGGTCGTCCCGGTGTACTCCTCGGACTGCTTGCGGGCGGCCGTGCCCTCGTCGAAGATACGGCTCGCCTCCTGATTCGCGGCGAGGCCTTGCAAGATTTGCGGATTGCGGTATTCGGGCATGAAGCTTGGGCCGGGCGGCGCAGCTGGATTCGAGAAGGGGTTGGTCTTCAGCCAGGCGTAGAAGGCAACCTTGAATTCGTTGCTGAACCTGCGCACGTACAGCGCAGCCAACTCATCCTTGCCCTCGTTCCTGGCCTGGATCCATGTGTTGAACGTCGAGACATCGAGGAGACGCTGCTGGCCTCCCAAGGTCGTGAGTTCATTGGCCTCGATCCTGAGTGTCGAAGCCCGACCATAGAGCTCCGCCTCGTGCCCGTCCCACTTCGCGGCGTTGTATGCGCTCCATGCGGTCGCGACTGCGACGACCCCCAGAAGGACAGCTTCCAGGATCTCGACGACGAGGTCTTGCCAGGACTCCTTCGGTGCTTCCGCATCCCGATGCTCGGCTAGCTTGTGTGCGATCTCGATGTTGGAGCTTTCCGGCACCGACAGGCCCTCCCGGCGCGAGCGTGTAATCCCGTGCAGGCTATCAGCAGGGTCGGTCACAGCCCTCGACGTTGTGCTGTTGTACGCGGTGACCGCGTTCGCCAACAGGTGACCAGGCCATCACGGCCGGGGTCGTCTGCCTCCGCACAGTCAACAGGCCATGAGAGAGGTCGATGTTACCAACCGCCCTGGTGGTCGGCTTGTCAACGATGGACGAGGGTCGCGGGCTGGGGCGCTAGGAGAGGTGCGCCGAGCGGCGATTGTGGCGTCAGGCTCTACTGCGCGTACCAGTCGTCCGAGGTACGGGAGTGGGATGGCATTGGCCGCGCTCGGCGAGCGTCGTTGTGCCGCAACTAGCTCGCCCAGCAGTGCAGCCATCGGTGCTCCCTCGTTAGCGAAGAAGCGGACATCGCACTGGGAGCCGGCGAGGGAGACCGCCTCGACCAGGGCGGTGACTGCGCCGGGCTTGTTACCGCTGGCCAGGAGCGCCGGCGCCTGCAGTGTGCGGATCTCGATGAGGCTGCCGGGTCCGGGCCTGGCCCACCGCGTCGGCGTACATCCCGCCCAGCGCTGTGGACTGACCGGCGCTCGGATCGGGAGACTGCTGGAGGTGCCAGGAAAAGCGTAATCAGCGGTTGAATGCGGCACGGCCGCACCTGAGAACTTCGACGCCGACCACCATCCGCAGATCGTCGAGATCCACAAGCACGTCGGTGCTGACCTCGCAAGTTTCGACAACCTTATGGTCTGACAGCGTGAGATACGCAGCGTCTGCCGCGAAATCAACGGTCAATGTCGCTGTCATGACGCCCTTCCACGCTGCACTCTTGATGGTCACAGTATGGGAGGCCGGTGGCCACGGCGCGGGGAAGTCCCCATCCATGCTGAGAAGTACTCGCTCCACCGGGCAGCCAAAACTTTCGGCAATACATACATATAGATCGGTCGCTCAAGCCAGTATTAGTGAGACCGTCCCTAGTCCTGGTCCGAAAGGCGCTTGATCGTATGTGGTTCCGTAGGCACTGGTATTGGCCCTCGGGGTACATAGTTGTTGGCATCATCGTGGCGCTGCTCACCAACAACATCCACCTCTCCAGCCTCTCAGGTGTCCTTTTATCGATACTGGCGGTACTTCTGTGGCCGTTCATACTCGGCGCAGCCCTCTGCCGCCTCCTGGGCTTTCATATCCCGGGCATCGATATCACCTGACCCGACCCGAGGGCGAGGGCGCGCATGGTTGTGGTCTTGCGGGCGCCGGCCGGAGCGATCGCGAGCTTCAAACGACCGGCCGTCCGTCCCGCAATTCCGCACCGAACCTGATGGGCGACGCACCCGACCTAGACGCCCCGAACAGCGACTGCGCCAAGCCATCGCAGACTTCCGGCGTATCGCGCACGGCGTCTATCCCGTGCTGCTCAAGGAGGCCGGCTTACGGCTGGCGCTCCGCGCGCTCGGTGAGGAGCGTCCGGTCATCGTGCAAGCCGCACCGGGACGTCGGTACCCGGACGCGACAGAGTCCAGCGTCTACCTTTTCGTTGCTCGGATAAGCGCCGCAGGGCCGACCTCCGTCGTGATCAACGACGACGGAGGCCAGCTGAGCACGCGCGTGACTGCCAATGGACACCCAAGGGACCTCCTCGACCTGACCGACCGCATGAAGACCCTCGGCGGTGACATCAGATCACCGACACTGGAAATGAAGTCGTCGCCACACTGACGCTGCCATCTGGCAGTCGCCCAGGCAGCCGAACCAGCCGCTAGATAACGCAGCCACCCTCAAGCCGCCGCCACCGGAGACGCAGCAATTGCTTGCCGCCATTTCCGGCAGTCCGGCGGCGATGGACGACTTTGTCAGCGTGAATGCCGGGACGCTGTCACCGGATGTGGTCTTTTCTCCAAAGGGCATCGCACGGACGTTCAAGATTGCCGCCATGTGGCGGTACAGCAGCTACGCGTGTCGATCCGGCATGGTGGAACGGCCAGCCTGCCGATGCGGCTCCACTACGGGGCGCCGCCTGGAATTGCTGTCCTGGTTGGGGGGCGTACCAAGAGAATCACCAAGCTGACCAACAGGACCCATGCGGGAAACAGGAGCTGGAACCATTTGTGCTCTCCCGCTGCCAGCAGCAGAGTAAGGGCGACCAGATAGCCGAGGTAGGAGACCCAGCGGGGCAGCCCCGAAGTACGGATTCCCACTGTGCTCACCGACAGTGTGAACACTGCGGCCATCCGCATGGCATAGACCGAAATCAGCGTCTGGGTGGTGCTACGCCCAAACGCGAAGAGCTCGGCGTTGGGGTCGGATCCATCGAGCATCGCCAGCAGGCTGCTCGAGGTGACCGCGCCTATGAAGAGCATCGCCAGGAAGAGCAGTCCGCTGCCCAGAAAGACCGTGGAGAATAGGCGATCTTCCACGTCGCCGAGTTGCTCGCGGACGACGCCGATAAACCACAGGAAGGCAATTCCGACGAACGGGACCAGCTGGAGGCTCAACTTGATGAGGCTTCGTCGCTGTGCATCAGTTTGGAGTGCCTGAAGGCTGTCCTCCGACAATGCAATACGCATCATCGTCAAGGCCGCCAGGAGGAGCACTGCGAAGATGATCCCGGCAACGGCTGCCGACCGCCGACTGCGCCATCGACGGGCAGTTAGCACGGGCCCACCAGGTGTCATATCCCTTGACCTCCCAGGATCTAAGGCGTCCGCGCTCGCTCGGTTGCGGTACTAGGTGATCTCGTACGGTGCACTCTAGGCGCTGTAAGCAGTAAGCGTCAGGTCGTTCTGGCTCAGGCACCCGTTGACGAACCGAGACCTGTTCGCTAGCGCCAGGACTTACAAACTGGCGTCGGCGAGTCACCTTGTGGCGCATCAGATATCGATCGGCAAGGTTGCGAGGATCACTGTCCCCAACATCAGAAATACGATCGCCGCTCCGAGCATGACCCGTTGAGCGCGTTCACTGCCCAACCGAGTAGATGCAGCGGCGAAGAACAGAACCAAAGCGAAGAGCACGGTGAGGAGTGCGTAGTTGTCTCCGCGCTGGTTAGACATAAGCGCATCTGCGAAGCGGCTGTCGGCGCGCTCGTCTGCGGCTGCGGCCTCGGCCGTTCCAGGCGGGATGTATTCCTTCATCTTGAACGGACCGTCCGTTGGCTCACCTTGAGCAATCCAGGCCCTGTAGGCCACCCGAAAATGGTCGGTGAAGCGCTGCTCCACATACCTCGCGAGTGCGGTATCGCCCTTAGCACGCGCTTGCACGTACACGCCCCAGATGCTGAGGTCGGCCTGACGGGCGGCATTGGCGACGCCAGACTGGCGGGCGGCCTGGATCCTAGCGCTGGACGCGTCGCTGAAAGCGATGGACATCTCGCCACCCCATTGCGACGACTCGAAGCCGCACCACGCTGTCAACACCGCCGTGATTGAAAGGACGATGAGGACGACTGTTTCCCGGGCGTGACCCGGTGGCCGCCCCTCCTGCTTTGCCTCCGCGTTCGTTCGCGATAGTTCCGATCCGCTGGTGTCGCTTTCCTCCGCGGGCGGTGGCATAGAGTGCCTCGCATTCTCGGATGTCTACTCGCGCTACTGGCAGATCGTCGTGGCGCGTGATCTTGAATGCATCGTGGCATGCATCCGCACGTCACCCTCGGCGTCGGTTATCACCGTCGTGATAAACGCAATTGTCTTGCAAGTTCTGCGCACCATGCTTGCCTTGGTGTTCGCGGCAGTGCAGACGTTCATCAGCTTGGCCGTGGGCGGAGCGATCGCCAGCACGGACGATGCACAGCGGACTCATAGGATCCGCACATAGTCTTTTCCCATGGACCCGGCCGGGCCTGAACGACTGCGCGGTTTCCGCGCCGGCACAGACGTGGCTAAAGGTAGCGCATCCCCGCTAGCTCAGGGCCCCGAGAGATCCGGATCAGCGCAAACGCCAACCATTGAGGGAGACCGTCCGGTCCGACCAAGCCAAGGCTGGCGATGGGCAATCTCTGCGGCGGGCGTTCTGGTCGTTGCGATGCTGATCATCGCGGCGCTCGCGTTCAGGCTCGGGTCTGGCTCATTCACGTCGGCCAACCGGGCATCGGCGACCCCGACCCGGACACCGGCGCCGACGGCGACCCCGCTGCCGGTCACCGAGATGTATCGCCAGGTCATACCGTCGGTGGTGTTGATCACCACCTCGAAGGGCTCGCTCGGATCCGGCGTCATCGTCACCGAGACCGGGACGGTGCTCACCGCCAACCACGTCGTCTCCGGGGGTGGCGGCATCTCGATCCTGTTTGCCGACGGCACTAAGACTTCCGCTACGGTCGCTGCCGCAGCCCCCAAGATCGATATCGCCGCGCTGACTCCCAAGAAGCTTCCCGAGGTCGTCGTACCGGCAACCCTCAGCGGAGGCGTTGCCGTCGGATCGGATGTGGTGGCCATCGGCAACCCCTTAGGGCTGCGCGGCAGCACGACCACCGGCATCGTTTCCGGTCTGGACCGCAGGGCCAGGACCAAGGTGGGCCCGCTGGCCGGGCTGATCCAGTTCGATGCCGCCGTGAATCCCGGCAGCTCCGGCGGTCCGCTTCTGAACTCCCAGGGACACGTTGTCGGCGTCGTCGTGTCGATCGCCGACCCCGGTGAGGACGAGGCGTTCGCCGGGATCGGGTTCGCCGTCCCCATCGGCACCGCGCTCGGCGGGGACTTAGGGCCCGGGCAGGGCGGAGGGCCGCGGTTGTGAACCGGATCTGTTCCGATACGTAGAAACGATCGATGGAGCGTGATGCCATGACGCCGAACCCGCTCGAGCCGGTGTTGTTCGAGGTCAAGCGCACGATCGTCGGCCAGGATGTGCTGCTTGAGCGGATGGCGATTGCGATGCTCGCCGGCGGTCACCTGCTCGTTGAGGGCGTGCCGGGGCTGGCCAAGACCCTCGCTGTCAAGTCGCTGGCCGGCGCGATCGGCGGGCAGTTCCAGCGAATCCAGTTCACCCCCGATCTTGTGCCGGCCGACCTCGTCGGAACGCGGGTCTACCACCAGCCGACCGGCGAATTCGAGGTTTCGCTGGGGCCGGTGTTCACCAATCTGCTGCTGGCCGACGAGATCAACCGCGCGCCCGCCAAGGTGCAGAGCGCCTTGCTCGAGGTGATGCAGGAACGACAAGTGACCATCGGACGGGAGACCTTTCCCGTACCAGAGCCGTATCTGGTCATGGCGACCCAGAACCCGATCGAGTCCGACGGCACCTATCCGCTGCCCGAAGCGCAGGTCGACCGGTTCATGATGAAGGTAGTCGTGAATTATCCGACCGCACCGGAGGAGAACGCGATCGTCGGACGTGCCCTGGAGCCGCCGGATCCACCACAGGTGATGCTGGCCCCCGAGGACCTGATCCAGATGCGGGAAAGCGTCGCGCGCGTCTACGTCGACCCTGCCGTCGTCGACTACGCCGTACGGCTCGTCACCGCCACCCGATCGCCGGGAGGGGTCGGCCTCGGCGACCTCGATCGGTACGTGAGCTATGGAGCCAGCCCCAGGGCCACGATCGCCCTCGTCTTGGGCGGCCGCGCACTGGCGTTTCTCCGCGGCCGCGACTACGTGTTGCCATACGACGTCGATGAGGTGGCACTCGACGTCCTGCGGCACCGAATCGTGCTGTCGTACGAAGCGCTGGCTGACGACCTCGATGCCGACAGCATCCTAATTCGGGTGCTACGCGCTGTGCCCGTGCCGGACGTAGTGCTGCAGCCATGACCGAGGCGCCGGACCGTCTGCTGCTCCGGTTGGAGTGGCGGATTGTTCGGCGACTCGACGGGCGCCTTCAGGGCGACTACCGAACCCCACGCCGGGGAATGGGCCTTGATTTGCACGGGCTCCGGCCGTATGCCGAGGGCGACGATGCCCGGCACATCGACTGGAACGCCACGGCCCGGCTCGATGAACCGCAGGTACGCGAGTTCAACGAGGATCGTGAGTTGACGACCTGGCTCGTTCTCGACCGATCGGCATCCATGGTGGTCGGTCGACCGGGACGCGCGAAACAAGACGTGCTTGTCGAACTCGCGCTCATTCTGGCCAGACTGCTCGGCCGCAGCGGCAACCGGGTCGGTGCCATCCTTTACGACACCGGCACGACCCGTATCGTCCCACCCGGCGCCGGGCGGGGTCAGGCACTGCGGATCGGACGGGAACTCCACCGGGGTCCGGACAACCGGGCGGCGGCTACCACCGACCTGGCCGCCATGCTCGACACAGTTGCGTCACTGGCCCGCCGCTGTCTCGTCGTCGTGATCTCCGACTTCATCGGCACGGGGGAGTGGCAACGCCCGCTCTTCCGGCTCTCGCATCGAAACGAGGTCGTCGCGCTGCGCATTGTCGACGGAGCAGACGACGCCTTGCCCGAGGCCGGCCTGATCGTGGTCGAGGACGCCGAGACGGGCGAGCAGATTCTCCTCGACTCCGCCGACCCGTGGTTCCGCGCCCGCTTCCACGATGGGGTCGAGGACCGAGGCGAACAACTCCGGTCCGGCATGCGACGGGCCGGGGTGCGGCTGCATCGCGTCGACACCGAAAGCGATCTCGTCGAGACACTTCTCGAGGTCATCGCCGAGACCCGTCGGAAACGCGGATGAGCCTCTCCCAGCCGCTGCTGCTCATCCCCGGCCTACTGGTTGCCGCGGCGCTGATTGTCGGTGCCGTGCTTGCGGGCCGGAGGCGATCCGCTGCCCTTGCCGCGGCGGGGGTCTCGGTGGCTGGCCGACGCAACAACCAGCTAGGGCTGTGGCTCTCTCTCGGCGGAGTCGTGGTGCTGGCGGTCGCCGCGGCCGGGCCGGTCGCTTCGCTGCCCGTCGCCCGAAGTGCCGGCACGGTGATCTTGGCGATGGACGTGTCGAACAGCATGAGTGCCGATGACGTCACTCCCAGCCGGTTAGCGGCCGCCCAGCAGGCGGCACAGTCGTTCATCGACGCCCAGCCCGACAGCGTCGACATCGGAGTGGTCGGTTTCGACCAGGGTGCGCTGACCACATCACCGCCTAGCGCGGATCGCGCCGCGTCGAAGGCGGCGGTGCAGAGTATGCGCACCGCCGGCGGGACCTCGCTGGCCTCGGCCATTCTGGGTTCGCTGAGCGCAATCACCGGCCGGCCGGTCAGGATCGCCGAGGACGGCGAACTGCCTGACATCGGGACCTGGAACTCGGCGACCATCGTGCTGTTCTCCGATGGCGAGGACCAGGGCGGTACCGGCGGCAGCGACGCGGTGACTGCAGCAGCAACGATTGCCCAGAACGCCGGTGTGCACATCGAAGCCGTCGGCGTTGGCACCGCAGACGGAGCGGTCGTCGATGTCGACGGCTATCAGTTGCATACGGCTCTGGATTCGGAGCAGTTGAAGGCCGTCGCGCAGGCTACCGGCGGCAGCTACCGCCCCGCCTCCGGCGCGGAGCAGCTCGACGACATCGGGTCCACCATTGACCTCCGGCTGACGGTGGCCAAGCAGGACGTGCCACTGGCCGGCGGGTTCATCGCCGTGGCGCTGCTGCTGCTGGCCGTCGGCACACTGCTGACTGGTATTCGAACGGGGAGGCTGGTCCCATGACCTTCAGCTGGCCGTGGGCGCTGTTGTCGCTGCTGATCATGCCGATCGTTGCGGCAGTCGTCTGGTTGTTGCGGCGCCGCCGGCGACGCGACGCGGTGCGAGTGACCTCGATCGCCTTGGTACGGGCCGCGCTGCCACCGCGTACGAGGTGGTCCCGGCTTATTCCGACCCTGTTGCTCCTTCTCGGCTTCGCCACGCTCGGTGTCGGAGCGGCGCGGCCGCAGGCGACCGTGCTGGTGCCCTCCAACTCCACGACGATCATGCTGGCGATGGACACCTCCGGCTCCATGTGCTCCACCGATGTGGAACCCAACCGGCTCACCGTTGCCCAGGAGGCGGCAGTCTCGTTCATCGAGTCCCAGGACGGCAAGACCAAGATCGGCCTCGTCGCCTTCGCCGGCGTCGCCGGTCTCCAGGTGCCGCCGACCACCGATAAGGATGCGTTGATCGAGGCAATCGACAACTTCACTACAGCCCGCGGTACGGCAATCGGTTCGGCGATCCTCGCCTCAATTGACAGCATCGCCGCCATCAACCCGAGCGTCGCCCCCACCGGCGTCGAGGCCGAATCAGCTCAGCGGTCGGGCTACGCGCCGGACGTGATCGTCGTACTGACCGATGGCGCGAATACCCAGGGCGTCGAACCGGCGAAAGCCGCCGAGGCGGCGGCCGTGCGGGGCGTCAGGGTGTTCACGATTGGATTCGGCACCACGACGCCCTCGCAGATGGCCTGCACCGGCCAACAGGCCGGCGGATGGGCCGGCGGGGGTCCGCGCGGAGGTTTCGGTGGGGGGTCCGGTGGAGGTGCAGGGCGCAATCCGCGGATCATCGACGAAGCCACCCTGCAGACTGTCGCCGAGATCACCGGCGGCGAGTACTACAAGGCCGAGAGTGCCGACCAGCTGCAGGGCGCGCTGGCTGATCTGCCCAATCACGTGACCGTGGTGAGGAAGCACATCGACATCGCATCATGGTTCGCCGGCGCCGGAGGATTGCTTGTTGCGGTCGCCGTCGGGCTCTCGCTGTGGTGGAACCGGGTACGCGCGCCTCGTTGAGCCTCAAGCGATCTTCGGGCTCGGACCTTCAGGTTGATCTAGATCGGGCCTCGACGCGGAGTTTGGCACCGACGCTGGGCAGTTCGACAAAGGTCTGCCCGGGCGCCATCTTGAGCGGCGTGCCGTTCTTCAGGGTGAATTCGAACGGCTCTTGCACCTTGCCCTTGCGCCAGCTGCCAACCACGTAGCGCCCGCGATTGAAGTAATAGAACTTACCGCGGGCTTTGATGATGTCGTGCAGCGGCTCGTCATGGCCGCTTCCGCGGAAGATCTTGCCGTAATGCTGCTCGGCCTTGATCACCAGCACATTGTCAGTCGACACTCGAGTGCCATCGGCCAGGACGTGTGGACCCCATGGCATGCTGCGCAGATAGCGCTTCTCCTTCTTGTCGTACTCGTATCCCATGAAGAAGCCGTCGGCCTTGTAGGGGATCTTGATTGAGCGGCCGCGTTTACCCTGCCTGACGCTGACCTCCCTCCGGGTCGAGGCAAAGGAAAAGTAAGGCTGCGGCGGCCCTGACTGGAACCGTTTGGTCTGCCGGGCGAGTATCGCCGGATGGCAGACGACAGCCTTGTCGTAGTACTTGTCACCGTTCAGGGTGTAGACCCGCGACGGATCGATGCCGTACGAGCCGGTGCGGCGGGTGTTCATGTACGACAGCAGACCCTCCAGGTGGGCACGATGGCGCTTGACGTAATTGACTACCCATGGCGCGGCGCCGGTATTGCCGATCAGTGCGTGCATTGGGCTTAGCAATGGGATATCCACCGGTCGAATGGAGCGAACTGGTCCGACATCCTCGGTCACGCGGGAGTGGAAGACCGGAACGAGACGGGTCCCGCTGTAGCCAGACGGATCTCGATAGCCGTCGAGTTCGACGAAGACGATGTCTGCCTTGTCGATGCCGCGCTGCGGATGCTCGCGGCGATTGTCTGGCACCTTGACCGCAACGGCGGCGCGACGCGCCTTGCTCTCGGTCTTCAGCAGCTTGCCGGTGAGCGGCCAGCGCGGCCGCGTGTCGATCGAGGGGGATGGGCTAGGGGTCGCACTGGGTAGCGGACTGGGAGTCGGTGGTGGCGTTGAGGGGACGCTCAGTCGAGCGAACGGCTTCGAACAGGCGGCAAGCCCGGCGCCGACGAGTCCCAACATGACCGCGCGGCGGCTGATCTGCGCCACCTGAAGTCCTCCGTCCCGTCGCTGCTGCGTGCTGTGCGGGAAGGCAGCTTCATCGTAGGGGCCCGCTGGACGGTTGGCGGTCAATTCAAATGCAGACTGCGCGAGGGGTGGTGCGGCGAGCGGCGTAATCGAATCCAGCCGGTCCATTGGACTCAACTAGCAGAGGTTCTGGGGCATATATCCAGGGTCTACCACCGCACCCCAACGGTCTTGCCGGTCATGCCAGGCTTGAATGCGCGCCGCCGGACAAAGGCAGCGAACCAACCACCACGCCCCACGTCCTCGCTTCACGCCTCACTAATAGGAGGGGCGTCGAGCAAGAAGGTGGAGCGTCAGAAAAGGAGGGTTTCTTGTGAGCGATTCAGCAGCGTCCAGCCCTTCTAACACTGCCCTGCGTGTGGTGTGGCCGCAGTGGCAGGGCGCCGGTACCGAGAGCGTGCGTTCCCTAGCTCCGGAGTTTCCCTTCGACGTCGCTCGACGCGGCTATTCGGTCGGTACGAAGGTCCTGCAAGCCGTCCTGCCAAGCCATGATGGCCCTACGGCCGTTGTGCCGGTGGAGATGGGCGATGTGGGGCTGGAGGAACGCGATGGCATCGAGGCCAAGACCGTGGTGCTTCAGCAGCTGCGCGCCGCACTGGCGATCATCGGTGAGCACGACCCAGCGCGCATCGTGACCGTCGGCGGCGAGTGCTCGGTGAGCATGGCCGCGTTCTCGTACCTGATCGACAAGTACGGCGACGACCTGGCGATCCTGTGGATCGACTCACACCCGGACATGGGCACCGGCGAAATCGACTATCCCGGTTACCACGGCATGGTCGTCTCCGCCTTGACCGGCCACGGCGACTCCGAGCTCCTAGACATCCTGCCAGCCACGACCACCGCCGATCGCGTCGGACTTGTCGGCATGCACGACTGGACGGACCCCACTCTGCCGGCAATCGCTGAGGAGTGGGGCCTGACCGTCTTCGCGCCCAACGCACTGCGGTCCACCAGCGCACCCCTCCTGGACTGGCTAGACCACACCGGTGCTACCAAGGTCGCCATCCACTTCGACGTCGACACGATCGACGCGAACGAGATCCAACTCGGTCTCGGCGCCGACATCGGCGGCCTAACCAGTGCCCAAGCACGCCGCGTGGTCGCCGACGTCGACGCCCATGTTGACATCGTCGCTCTGACCATCGCCGAGTACCTCCCGCGCCAGGTAATTCACCTGCGGCAACTCCTCGCGGGGTTTCCTCTCCTCTAGCACATCCTTCTCATTCGGGCCGGCGTAGCGCGTGGTGCAAAGGCCGGCCTTCGGGGTAGACCTTGGGCATGGAATTCGGTTTTGGATACTTTCCCACCTACGACGGCATGCGGCCGGGCGAGGTCGCGCGGATGGCCGAGGAGCGCGGCTACAGCGCCATCTACTTCGCCGAGCACACTCATATCCCGGCGGCGGAGACAGACCGTGCGCCCGGGCATCCGTTATCGGCCAAGTACTGGCGCACGTACGACCTCTTTGTCGCTCTTACGGCTGCCGCGGAGGCGACACGCAATATCCGTGTTGCCAGCGGCATCTGCTTGATCGTCGAACGTGACCCGATCATCACCGCGAAAGAGGTCGCGAGCGTCGACCACCTCTCGGGTGGCCGGCTGGAGGTCGGCGTCGGTGCGGGCTGGAACCGGACTGAGATGCGTAACCATGGCACCAATCCGCGCGTTCGGATGGCCGTCATGCGGGAGCGCGTGGAGGCCATGAAGCAGATCTGGACCCATGACGAGGCGAGCTACCACGGCAAATATGTCAACTTCGACCGGATCTGGTCTTGGCCCAAGCCGGCGCAATGGCCACACCCACCCATCCTGGTTGGCGGCCACGGCCCAACCGTTCTCGATCGGGTGCTTGGGTTCGGCGACGCCTGGTTCCCCAACTACCACCACGACGTGTACGACCGCATCGCCGAATTGCGCGCTCGCGCCGACCGGCCCGTCCAGGTGCAGCTGATGAGCGTGCCAGCCGATCCGAAGATCTTCGAGAAGCTCCGCGAGGCTGGCGTCAAGCGGGTCGCGCGGTGGTTCCCATCCGGGCCGCGCTGGCGCCTGGAACAAGCTCTGGAGGAGTGGGAGAAGGCGATCGCGGAGTACAACCCGGAGTGACACCGCACCAGGCAAGACGGCGGTTCGCCATTGCCCGCGTCGCCCGGCTCGCGACAGCCGACGCCGCCGGCCGGCCGCACATCGTGCCTATCACCTTCGTTGTCGACGGCGACGTCGTCTACAGCGCAGTCGACGCGAAGCCCAAGCAGACCACGGCGCTCAAGCGGCTCGCCAACATCGCGGCCAACCCGGCGGTCGCGCTGCTGGTCGACCATTACACAGACGACTGGGACGAGTTGTGGTGGGTACGGGCCGACGGCACCGGCCGCGTGGTGGACCAAGAGGACCCGGAGGGCGTACGCGCCTTGTCGCTGCTTGCCGACCGCTACCCGAACTTCGCTGCGCGTGGAGCCGTGCTCGCCGTCGACGTACGCCGCTGGTCCGGCTGGGCCGCGTCGGACGCGACCGAGGAAGGCTGAGATGGCAACGGCGTACGCCTTTCGCCGTATCAGGACGGCTGGCGAGGGGTGAATCCGCTCAGCGGACCCTCGTTAGCCGCCGGGAGATGACAAACGCGCAACTTGGGGTTGGTCGAGTCGGGGCTCGGATTGGACCAGCTCGTCAACCATTTGGTCCAGGTCGCCAGCTTGTGCCTCGTTCAGCAGCTGCTCG
>Ga0307416_100000154_pt1 | contig 39959 bp, 61 predicted proteins | sample DK1Cmetagenome_2_FD_203821 | JGI IMG/M metagenome (GOLD analysis project Ga0307416, IMG submission 203821) | Maize rhizosphere microbial communities from greenhouse at UC Davis, California, United States - DK15-C-3 | ecosystem: Host-associated > Plants > Roots > Rhizosphere > Soil | place...
TGATGCTGCGCAAGGCCTGCAGCCCGGCAAGGGCTACCGGCCGGGCATCGCCAACCTCGCCGCGTCCTTGTTCACCGACTACAAGGCGGGCCAGGGCGAGAAGGACCGGCAAGCGCAGCTCGGGCAGCTCGACGAGCAAACGCAAGGTGCTCGTCGCCGCTTCTTCGAGGGCTACAGCAAGACGCTGGGGCAGTGACCATGGCCGGCACCGTCTTCCCGCAGACCCTCGGGCAGTGGGTCGATCCGTACGCGGCGCAGGTCGAGGCGATGCGCGCGCGCATGGCGCAGCCTGCGCAGCCGATGTACAGCCCCGAGGAGCAGCAGGCGCGGCTCGCGCAGAACGCGCAGCTCCAGCAGCTCGGGATGCTTGGCCAGCTCAGCGGGGACGAGGCGCTCGGCAACGTCGGCGGCACGATCTTCAAGCAGGCACTCGCAGCGCGTCAGCCGCGCGTGTCCGACCGGGGCGTGGCCGACCCGCTCACCGGCAAGTTCGCGTACCACCCGGAGTACTTGCGCGAGCGCGACGAGGCAGCGCTTGCTGGCCTGGAGCAGAAGAGCGCCGGCTCGCGCGAGCGTTTCGAGGCCGAGCGCCGCGCCTTCGCAGACAAGCAAGAGCTGCAGCGCCAGCGCATGGACGACATGAAGGAGCTGCGCCGCATGAGCGCGGCCAACGGTCAGGTGGGCGCGTTCCAGCCGGCCGGCTTCACGCCCGACGGCAAGAGCGTGGTGACCAACACCAAGAGCGGCGTGAACTACGTGCTGCAGATGAACCCCGACGGCACGCCGAACTACATCCCCTACGGGGGCGTGTACACGCCGAAGAACACCTTCGACAAGGCGGTGGTGGAGGCGCAGGACCAGCTGTCGGCTGCATCGCGTGCGGATGCGCTGATCAAGCGCATCGAAACCAACCCCGATGCGTTCGGCGTGACAGCTGCGGCCATCGGCCTGCTTCCCGGCAAGGCGCAGGGCTGGGCCGCCGGCATGGCCGGGCTCAGCCGCGAGCAGATGAACCTGCGCGCGCAGGTCACGCGCGATGCGGCCATGGAGCTGAATCGCATCTACGGTGCCGCGCAGTCGGCCGGCGAGCTGGCCCGCGCTGCGGCCTGGGCGCCTAACGCCACCGACGACTTCGACACCACGATCACCAAGCTGCAAGCGGCTCGCGACTGGGCCAGGGACAACGCACGGCAGGCGGGCCCCGGCGTCGTCAACGCGGCGCAGCAGCGCGCAGGCGGCGCAGGAGGCTCCTGGGAGGCTCCAGCGGCCGCGCCTGGGGGTGAGGGTTGGTCCATCACTCCGAAGGGCGCCACGGCGCCTCCAGCGCGTCGGGGGATGTGATGCCGACCTACGAAGTGAAGGCCCCGGATGGGACCGTGTTCGATGTGACGGCACCGGAAGGCGCCGACCAGGGCGCGGTGCTCGACTACGCCAAGGCGCAGTTCGCACAGATGGCGGCGGCCAAGCGCAAGGCCGACGCGGACGCGTATGCCGGCGAGGACGTGCGCGGCATGGGCAAGACCATGCGATTCCTGGGCGGCGCCAAGCACGCGTGGGATCGCGGCGCGCTGGGCCTGAAGGGGCTGGTCACCGACCTCACCGAAGAGGACAAGGCGCAGCTGCGCCAGGGCGAGGCCTTCCGCCAGGAGGCCGACACTGCCGCCAAGCTGGGCGACTTCGCAGGCGACGTGGCGATGACCGCCGCGCCGGTGGCCAAGGGCATGCAGGCGCTGCGCGCCACGGGCCGGGCGCTGCAGGCGGTGCGTGGCGCTGGCGCGGTCGGCGCCGTGGCGGCCAACCCGCTCGTGGCGGCCGGTGGGGCTGGCGCTGCAGTGGGTGCTGCAACTGCACCTCAGGACCGTGCGCGCGGGGCCATAGGAGGCGCTGTGGGCGGCGCTCTGGGCGAGGGGGTGGGTAGGGTACTGACCCGCACGCTCGGCGGCCCTGCAGCCCGCACTGTGACCCCGGAGGCGCGCCAGATGATGGACGAGGGTGTGCGGGTCCCGTTCTGGAAGGCGGTGGACAGCCCGTTCATCCGCAAATATGGCGAAAGTGCACGTGCCATGCCCTTCGTCGGCACGCTGATGAAGGGCCAGGAGGCGGCGGCCATGCGCGACTACAACAAGACCCTGGTGCGTCAGGCCAACCCGCCGGTACCGGTGCTCAACGAGGCCGGCGACATCGTGCGCTGGGAGGCAAAGCCGGTGACCCGCGTTGGCCAGGAGGGCATGCGCGAGCTGAACGAGAACTTCGGCAAGGCCTACGACGCGCTCTACCGTGGGCGCACCATCCCGGTCGACGACACCTTCGCGCGCGAGATGGACCTGATCGCGCAGCAGACCGACGCGTACCTGCCCGGCATCTCAGCCGAGGTGCAAGGCGTGATGCGTCGCGCGAACGACACGCTGCGCGCTGGCACCGAGAGCACCAAGGCGGTCTCGCCCATCCTCGATGCGAGCGGCAAGCCCATGGTCACCGAGCAGCTCGGCCATGCCGGCGTCAGCTCGCAGAACGTCAAGCGCGCACTCGATGAGGTGAACGAGTCCATCACCAGCGCATGGCGCAAGGGTGACGAAGAGAAGGCCCGCGCGCTGGAGCTGGTGCGCGATGCCATCAGCGACCTTCGCCTGCGTGGCCTGCCGCCGCAGGTGCAGTCGATGCTCAAGCCCGTCAACGAGGCCTACGCGAACTACAAGCTGCTGCAGCGTGCCAGCGGCTCGATGGGCGCGGTGCGCAACGAGGGCATCGTCACGCCGCTGCAGATGACCAACGCGGTGAAGGCGAACGACCGCACGCTCGGCAAGAGCGCGACCACGCAGGGCATCGCTCGTGGCCAGCAAGAGGCACAGCGCGCGCAGCGCGTGCTCGGCAGCGAGCTGCCCGAGGTGGGCCCCGGCACGGCCGAGAAGTTGGCCTTGATGACCGGCCTTGCAGGCATGGGCTGGATGGCGCCCACGGCGGCGGCCGGCTCACTGCTGCTCACCCGCCCTGGCCAGCGCGTGATGCTCGGCGGCTACGGCTGGCAGCAGTCCCTGCGTGACAACCCACAGCGGCTGGCCGACATCCTGCGCAGCGCGGGCGTGGCCGCCGGCAACTGAACGAAGGACAAGCAACATGCCACGCAACAGCTCGGGCACCTACTCGTTGCCGGCCGGCAACCCGGTCGCACCCAACACGCTCATCGAGACGAGCTGGGCCAACCCGACGATGGCCGACCTCGGTGCTGGCATCACCGACTCGCTCGACCGCAACGGGCGCGGCTCGATGCTTGCGCAGCTCAAGCTCACAGACGGCACGGTGGCCGCACCGGGCTTCGCGTTCACGAGCGAGACCACCACTGGCATGTATCGCGCGGCGGCGAACACGCTTGCCTTCGCCGTGGCCGGTGTGCTCGCGATGAGCATGAACGCGACGACCATCGCGTTCAACAAGACGGTCTCGTTCACCAACGCAGTGGCCTTCCCGCAGGGAACAGCCGGCGCGCCTGGGGTCGCGTTCTCGCTCGACCTCGACACAGGCATGTGGAGCCCTGGCGCGGACACCCTCGCATGGGCGACGGGCGGCGTCGAGCGCTTGCGCATCAGCTCCACGGGAGCGATCACGTTTGCGGGCGCGGTCAGCGGCATCACCAACCTCACGACCACCGGCAACACGGTGCTCGGCGATGCGGCGGCCGACACGTTGAACGTGGGCAATGGCGGCCTGATCAAGGATGCGGCAGGCAACGTCGGTATCGGTGGTGCACCGGCATTCCGCCTGCACGTTATCGCCGCAAGCGCGAATGCCGTCTTCATGGCGCAGAGTTCAGACGCTTCTGGCGTGCAGGCGTACTTGCAGGCCAATAGCAGCACGGATGCGCGCGTTGGCACGTTGTCCAACGTGCCGCTTCTGATCATCCAGAACACCACCGAGCGCATGCGCTTCGACACTGCCGGCAACGTCGGCATCGGTGGCGTGCCGACCACCAAGCTCGACGTGTTCAACGGCAACATCCGCATGACGGACAGCTACTCCCTGGTGTGGGGCGACAGCTCGACCTACATCAGCGGCAGCGCGGCGACCGACATCATCACCGTCACGACTGCCGGCGCCGAGCGCGCACGGTTTGCGGCGAACGGCACGTTCACTCTCACCGGTGGCCAGCAGATCACCGGGACGACGGTCGCTTCGTCGGGCGTGGGCATGGAGCTGCTATGGGATGGCGCGCAGTCCATCGTCCAAAGCTACAGCCGCACGGCTGCGGCCTATCAGGTGATGACCTTCGACGGGTCACAGCTGCGCTTCAACTCGGGCGGTGCGGAGAAGATGCGCATCCTGGCGAGCGCCGCCGACCAGAAAAATGTCGTCATCGGCGGCTCAGTGGCGGACAACGCATTCTTCGACCGTACAGCCCTTCAACTGACCGGCGGCGCCAATGGCGCCATCCTGACTTTCCGCACGTCGGCTGGACACCAAGCGTATCTGTACGCGGCGTCGGATGGGGGCGTCAGCCTCACCAACCTGCTGAATGCCAATCTGTCGCTCGGCACCTCGGGGGCCGCACGACTCGTCATCACGGGTGCCGGTGTCATTCAAGACGCCGCAGGCAATGAGCTGGGCTACAAGGGCATTCCACAGAATGTTCAGGCTGGCGCGTATGTGCTCGTTGCGGCTGATAACGGTAAGCACATCGCTGCCGGCGCGGGCGTGACTGTGAATAACGGCGTTCACAGCGCAGGACATGCGATCACCATTTGCAATACCACGGCCGGCAACATCACGATCACGCAGGGTGCGGGTTTCACTCTCCGTCTTGGTGGTACTGCCACCACTGGAAATCGAACATTGGCACAGCGTGGTGTTGCCACCATCTTGTTCCTCGGCGCGTCAGAAGGCTTTATCAGCGGTGCTGGCCTGACATGAGCGGCGTTCAAATGGTGCTACTGGCCGCTGGTGGCGGTGTGGTGAACCCGCTGCCGGGCGGGACTGCGAACGACACGTCATTCACTACTGCGACTGCGGGCTGGCGCTTCAACAACAACGGCACCGTCGACAGGCGAGCGCAGGCCACCTTTACGACCGTCCACAACTGGTTCAACCCGCCGGGCGGCACACCCGGCGCAAGCTACTGGGCGCGGCTGACCGTCAACAGCGGCACAGGGCCCAGCGGCTCTCCCATCGGGTCGTGGGTCGCCATCTCGACGGCGCCCCAATGGACCCTGTCGCGCAGCACGAGCGGGACGACGTCGGGCTCGTACACCATCCAGATCGCCGCCGACGCGGGGGGTGCGAACATCGTGGCCTCAGGCGCGTACAGCATCAGCGTGTTGCGCGACGTCGCATGAACGAGCCCTTCACGCTGGTGCTCGCCTTCAGCATCGCAATCGCGCTGGTGGGGTTCCTCGGCGCGTGGGTGTTGAAGTCGATGACGGTGCGCATGCGCGACTTGGATCGCGACATCCGCGAGACGCACGAGTCGCTGAACGACGACATCAAGGGCATGCGCTCGGAGATGGGCGAGCTGCGCGAGCAGATGAGCGAGCGGTACGTGCGCCGCAGCGACTTCATGCACGGGCTCGACAACCTGTTCGACGCGCTGCGCCGCATCGAGCACAAGGTGGACCGCAAGCAAGATGCTCCGGTACGCTACCGCCCTGCCACCGACTTCACACCGCTGGAGCAGCGCAGCAACGAACGGAGCTGAACACATGGACCGCATCACCCTCGTGCTCGACAGCAAGACCCTTGACTACCTCGCCAACGTGCTGGGCCAGCGCCCGTACGCCGAGGTGGCGCCGGTGCTGCAGAACATCGCGCAGCAGGTGCAGCTGCAGCAAGCAAAAGGGCCCCTCACGGGGCCCCAGGAGAAGGCGCCAGAGGCGCTGAACGGCGGCGTGGCTACCGAGGCCTCACCGACCCACTGATCGCGCCTCTGGCGGGCTGCCAGGGCCCTCGTTACGCGTCATGGCGGGCCCCCTCCTCGCTGGGAAGCCACAGCACGTACCCCAGCGCGCACAGCGCCAGCCCGCCCAGGTACTGCAGCAGCGAGCCGTGGAAGAAGAACAGCAGGGTGCCCACCACCCACGAGAGAACGGACGCGGTGCGCGACAGCAGCAGTTTGATGATCATGGCCGGTTCGCCGGGCCGGGGCCCTTGCGCCTGGGAATGGCCGCAGGTGCAGCCGGGGTGGAGGAAGCGATGGCGTCGCTGACAGCCTGAGCGATGGTGCGCACGGGCTTGTCGCGCCTTGGCACCGGCACACCCTTGGCAGGCTTGTACAGCTCGTGCTCGCCGCACTTGATCACGAACAGCTCCCAGCGCGCCGGGTCGATGGCCTGCACGCCGCGCTCGTACTCCGACCAGCGCTTGAAGCTGCCCAGGTGGACCATCTCAGCGGCCTGCGCCTGAGTCAGGCCGGCGCTGATCCGCATTCCGGTGATCAGCGCTGGCGAGGGTTGCTTGAGGATCATGCTTCCTCCTTGCTGTGAGCGGCCTGGGGCGTGTCGGACAGCGGCAGGCGCTGCACGACCTTGACCTTGACGAGCCCGCCGGCCTCGATGCACTTGCCGCCCTTCGAGTTGGCGGCCTTGTGGCCCAGCTGCAGCAGCAGCTCGCGCACGTCGACCTCCAGCACGACCCTGACCGACTGGCCCTTGTGGGTGATGGCGCCGTTCCAGTATTGCTTGCTCATGGGGTTGCTCACTGCACGTTGAGGGTCAGGCCGTCGGCCAGGATGCCGTCGGCGATGTCGGCGAAGTAGCGCGGCTCGATGACGACGCTGCGGCCGAACCACTGCGCGTCCTCGGGCAGGTGCTCGGTGGTCCAGGCCCTGGCAGCGTCGCTGCAGGGCATCAGCAGCAGCACCGAGCCGTGGTTCACGCTGATGAAGTCGGGGTGGCTCATTGGCGGTCCAGGGCGCGGTTCAGGTCGGAGAGCAGCTGGCGCTGATCGGCGATGGCGTCGCGCACCGCCTGGGCGACGGGCTTGGCCACGGCGGCGTCACCGTTGCCGTCGCGGCTGCGGGCTGCGATGTCGCGCGCCTTGGCGGAGCTGGTGAACCGCGTCGCCTCGGTGATGGGCACGACGGTCACGTCGCTGAAGTCCTTGCTGAACTGCAGGCAGAAGCCGTGCTTCGAGGTGACGATGTAGTCGGGGCTCTGCTCCAGGGCGGGCAGGCGCACCTCCATGCGGGCGATGAACTGCTCGCAGCGAACGGCCTCCTTCACGAGGGCGTCGCGTTGCTCGGTGGTCATGGCCTCGTAGGTCAGATGAGCTTTTGCCGCCAGCTTGCAAGGCTGCTCCAGGCGCTGCTCCATGTCGTCGATGCTGGCGTAGCCTGCGTCCTTCACGCACGCCTCGATGGCCTCTTGCTCAGTGGCACCCTCGTAGACGCCGAAGCTGTGCCCGGACTCGGGGTTGAAGATTTCGTAGCTGCTCATGTGGGCTCCGGTGTGTCAGGTGTTGCGAGGACTCAATACTACCGGTTGGCGGTAGTGCGCCGCAAGGACAAATTACCGAAAAGCGGTGGTGTCTGCGCTCCCGGCCGACACCTTGAACGGCTTGTCCCAGCGCCCGACGTTGACCTCCACGTACCAGCCCACGTCGAAGTAGTCGGTCATGGCGTCGCTGCGGTCGTGGTTGCCGGTGTTCAGCGTGTCGATGATCGCGATGAGCGGCTCCTGCACCGCCGCGTCGCACGCCTCGACCTCGAAGAACCGCTTGCTGCGGACGCGGGTGTAGCCGAGGTTCCCGCGCAGGGCAGCGACGATGTCCACCGGCGCCTCGGTGATGGTCATCACGATGGTCGAGCGGTGGCGCACCGCCAGGGTGTACTTCCAGCCCAGCGGGACAACGCGCTTCAGCTCGGCGGCAAGGCGCGCCTTGCGTTCTTGATCCATGTAGGCCATGTCAGCTCCTTCAGGCCTGAAGCCACTTCCAGAAGTCGGCGAACGCCGCGTCGTACTGCTGCTCGAACTCGACCAGCGTGCTGTAGATCGCCTCCTCGCCGTCGACCCAGCCGACGACGCACTGGCCAATCGTGTAGACGTACAGCACGTCCATCGGGCGCTGCTCGGCGCGGCTCTTCCAGTCGCGCTCGATGAACTCGTGGGGGTCATCGAACATGCCGATGGACGCTGCGTGCGCCAGGGTCATCGTGTGTTGGGCGATGTGCATGGCGCTCTCCTCAGACGTACTGCATCGCGTGGCGGGCAGCGGCCTGGGTCGCGCTGTAGCGCTTGGCCACCTCGATCACCGCGCGCTTGGCGTCCCAGCGCTGCTTCATGGCCTGCGCGAAGGAGCGGAAGCCAGGGGTGGTCAGGAGGATCGCGGCGCCGATGTCTGTCTTGCGGTTCATGTCTGCTTCCCTTCCGGGGTTGGTTGAATCGAGGACTCGATCCTACCGGAATCCGGGAAGTCTTGGAAGCGGAAAACTACCGCTTTTCGGCAGAGCCGCAGTGGTGGTTGACCCCCCTGGGTCAGGGGATGATCACACGCCACATCACGTGGCGCCACTCCCCGTGAACATTTGCTCGAAACCGAACGGTTTACAGAATCGTGGAAATCAGCCGGGGCACAGTACCGCCTAAGTGGCTGATTTCATTGAGAAATCCCCGAATGCCCCAGCATGTTGGTCTGAAATCCTGTTGATGTGCCGTGACATGCTGTTGAGTGACGAGAAGCCTTTCGAATCAAGGACTTAGCCGATTCGAAGTGCTGCCAAGTGGTGCTGAGTGACGTGACCATGGACATCCAGTTGCAGAACCATCTACAGTACCGCTACACCAACTGCTGACCACCAAGGAAACACATGAAGCGCTTCGCACTGACCGCCAAGCAAGTCGAGACCGTCAAGGCTACCTGCGGCAAGTCTCAGCTGACCGACGGACAAGGGCTGTATCTCAAGCTCTTTTTCGACCGTCCTGGCCATTCCTGGCGCTTCGACTACACCCGCCCGAACAGCGGCGGCAAGCGCAACACGCTGGTGCTGGGCTCGTCGGACACGATGAGCCTCGCCGATGCCCGTACGAAGGCCCAGGAGGCGCGCGAACTGCTCGCCAAGGGCATCGACCCTGCCAAGCAGCGCGACGCCGCCAGGACCGAGCAGCGGGCCGTCGTCCTGGCCGACGCGGTGGCCGCCGAGCGCGCCGCCAAGAAGCTGGCCCCGGCCGGCACGCTGCAGGGCGTGGCCGAGGACTACCACGCCCGCAACGTCGGCAACAAGGACTGGACCGCGCTGCACGCCGCCCAGTGGCTGCGCACGCTGGCCAACCACGTGTTCCCCCGCATCGGCCTGAAGCCCATTGCCGAGGTGACGCCCAAGGACGTGCTGGACTGCGTCGAGGTGCTGGAGCGCGCCGGCATGGACCCGACCAGCCGCAACGTGCGCAAGTACCTCGTGCAGGTCTTCGACTACGCCATGGTGCTGGAGGTGTGCAAGGGCAACCCGGCGCACGCCATCAAGAGCATCGTGAAGAAGAACGTGGACCTTGGCCACAACCCGGCGGTGACCACGCCAGACGGGCTGCGCACCGTGCTGCTGGCCATCCGCGACTGGCCGACCCCGGTGACCCGCGAAGCGCTGATGGTCCAGGCGGCGCTGTTCCAGCGCCCGGCCAACACCTGCTCGATGCAGTGGCCCCACGTCGACCTCGACGCCGCGCGCTGGGTCATCCCGGCCGCTGAGATGAAGGGCAAGAAGGTCCGCAAGCAGAAGGGCTCCGACCACGTGGTGCCGCTGCCCAAGCAGGTGGTCGAGCTGCTCCGCAGCCTCAAGCCCCTGACCGGCCGCAGCAAGTACGTGTTCGAGTCGCCGAGCAACCCCGGCCTGCCCATCACCAACGACACGCTCACCAACGCCCTGCGCAACATGGGGTTCGGCGGGAAACAGACCGCTCATGGCTTCCGCGCCACGGCGCGCACCATGCTGGTCGAGCAGCTCGGCGTGCAGCCGCAGTACGTGGAGGCGCAGCTGGCGCACGTCGGCGGCAACCAGGGCGAAGACGGCGTCATCAGGTACGACTCGCTGGGCCCGGCCTACAACCGGGCCACGTTCCTCGACCAGCGCAAGGTGGTGGTGCAGCAGTGGGCCGACTACCTCGACCAGCTGCTGACCCAGCAGCCCGCCGCGCTGGTGGAGCAGCCGGTGCCGGCCGAGCCCCTGCTCCTGGCCGCCTGATCATGGCCAGCCGCTGGCCCGAGGTTCGCCTCGTCTCCCGGCGGCTGTACCGGGTCACCTACGAGGTGTTCCGGTACGGTCGCTGGGAGAAGCGGCACGCGGACACCTACGTCCGCGAGGAGGCCGACGAGACGCTGCAGAACCTGCGCGACCTCGAACAGGCCGCTGACGTGCAGCCGCGCGTGCGAGTCGTGCGCACCACCTTCTGATCACGACGACGCGGGTGCGCCGCCCACCTCCTGAAGCCAGCCGCGTACATCGCGGGCCCGCCAGCGCACCGTGCGCGGGCCGATGCGCAGCGCCTGGGGGAAGCGCTTCTGCCGCGTCATCTCCCGGATGGTCGACACGGTGAAGCCCGTGAGGGCCGCCACCGTCTGCACCGTCAGCAGCGCATCCGGGTCTTGCGCCGCGACGATGTCCTGGGGCGTGATACGACGCCCCTGGCGCGTTTCGGTTGTCTCGTTCATGGGTCATGTCCAGACCCTCTGCGTTTGCCTGCCAGCGGGCCTCATAGGGTCCGCCTCGTTGGTTCTACCTATCCCTGCCGTCGCCTGGGCTCACATCCACATGTACGCCACGCTCACCCAGTTGAGTCCGCCGAAGCGCAGCGCGGCGCCATAGCGCTCGGCCTCCATGTCCATCTTCGAGAAGCGCTCGCCGCGCGCGTTGCCGTCGGCCTCGAAGTCCACCGAGGTGTAGCTCCAGCCCTTGGTGTACTCGTCCATCTCTTCGCCCGGGATCAGGCCCGCGCGCACCACCCACTGTGCTTTGAGTGCGACCATGTCAGTGCGGGGCTCCAGGCTGGGGTGCGCCGAAGGCCGCTACAGACTGCTCGAAGACCGCCTGCATGAAGCCGTTGATGTCGGCCCACGACTCGAACACGTAGCCGGTGCGCACGCCATCGGCGCCGACCACCACCACCGCGACGCGCGCGCCACCTTCGTTGTAGACGTGGCACACCTGCAGCTCGCCGCCGCGTATGGTCGTTTCCTCAGGCGTGTCATAGACCATGTGGCCGTTCATTCAATGCTCTCCCACTGGGGGCAGCGGCTGCGCAGGTGGCAGCGGCCCGCCCGTCAACTTCACCAGATCGGCTTCGATGTCCGCGAGTGCCTCTCCGTACAGCAGCGCGAGCTTGTCGTGGCCGCCGAGCCGGCGCAGGTCCACTTCGATGGGCTCTCCCGCTTGCAGGCGGCGCACGTTCTCGGCATCGAGGCCGAGCAGGAAGGTGCCGTTGCTCAGTCGTGCGTACAGCATCAGCGTTCCAATGCACGCTTGACCTGCGCCTCGTACTCTGCATTGCCGGCGTTGCCGCGCAGGTACAGCAACCGCTCCAGCTCCTCGATGCGGTCGCAGTCCATCACGCTGCGGCCGGTGAAGATGCACTCCAGCTTCTCGTTCACGTACTTCACCTCGAAGGGCCGCATGGGCAGATGATGCCCGGTGTGCGTGTTGCAGCGCGTGAAGTCGATGCCCTGCTTGTGCGCCTCGCCGCAGCACTTGATGTACTCGTTCATCAGGCCCGCGAACTCGATGAAGGGGTGACACCCGATGCGCACCGCCTGCATGTAGAAGCCGCTGGCCACCGCGCGCATCTGTTCGAGCATCAGCTCGCGCTGCTCGGGCGTGGTCCACGCCTCGGGGGCGTCAGTGCGTTGTGGGGCTGTCATTGCCATCCTCTTCCTTCACTTCCGCCAGGGTGCGAAACAGCGAGCCCAGCGCCTTGTCGACGTCCTGGCGCAGCTTGCCCACGCGGCGCAGGGCATCGACGTGCTCCTCGACGTTGGCGATGAACTGGCTCTTGAACGTGTCCTCGGTGCCGGGCTTGATGTCCTCGACGATCATGCGCGCGAGGGATCGCGCCAGCGCGGCCGCGAAGCCCGCCATCGCGCCCGTGTTGCTCGCCAGCGCGTTCAGCAGCACCAGCTGCGCGTCGGCGAAGTGCTCCAGCGTGCCAGTGCGCAGGCGGTCGGACGGTATGTCGACCGTGCCGAAGCGGGTGCTGATCACCTGCTTCAGCTCGTCCTTGTCCTTGGCCGCCAGCACGATGGACAGCGAGCCGCTGCCCTTGCTCGGCCGCAGCTCGAAGGCGAACTCACCGTCGCTGATGCGCTTGGCCTCGCCGATCACCACCGCCTTGCCGTTGCCATCCTCTTCGACCATGCGAACGAGGTACGCCTCCACCTCGACGCGGTCCATTGCTTCCAGTTCCACCAGCATCACGTTTTCCTTTTGTTGTTCATCGATCATGGATACAGCCGCTTGAACTCGGCGCCGCGCACGTAGGCCTTGGTGGTCTTGTCGTACACCGCGTTGCCTGGGGCAAGGGCAAGGTAGTCGCTGATGTCGCGGCTTGCTTGCGCCGGTCCGATGGCGAAGTGGTCCATGAGAGCGGATCGATTCAGCGTGCCGTAGTGATCGAGCAAGAAGTCGATGAACACCAGCCGCTGTTGTTGTGCGTATTTCAAAGGCGTCAGCCGTGCATGGGCACGCCGTGCTGCCGGTGCAGTTCCTCGATGGCGTGAATGACGGTGCCCACGCCGCCGGACACGTTGATCGGCTGCATGCCCACTGCCTTCAGCTTGAACTTGGCCTTGTGCGGAATCCACTTCGTGGCGCAGACCACGTGACGCCCCTTGTGAGGCGCCCAGGCATTGAGCTGGTCCGGGTCGATGAAGCGCAGGTCCGTCGTGCCGTTGAAGGACTCGCGCACCTTGGTGATGTTGAGGCCCACGAGGCCGACGACATCGACCTTCAGCATGCGCGCTCGTTCAGCCTCGGGCTCGTGCTGCGCCTGCACCGACGCGACGGGTGCCGGCGCCTCACCCGTGGACGAAGGGGACGGTGCTGCCTGGGGCGTGTTGACCGGGCCCAGCTCGGCCTCGACCAGCTGGTGCACCGTCTGGCGCATGCCGCGCTCGATCATGGCCGCGATCTGCATGCCCATGTCCTGAGACATCGTGCTGATGCGCGCGTCGACCTTGGACAGCATCAGCTCGCTGTGCGTGTGCAGCAGCTGGTCGAGCGCCAGCATGACGGTGTCGCCGAAGGCCTTGGCGGCCTCGCTGAGCGTTCGTTGCGGGGTTGGTGAGGGGGTAGGTGCGGCAAGCGCCTCGGACGCCTCTGGCGCCTGCGTTTCGGCTGCGGCCTGGAGCACCTCGCCGTCGCTGCGCTCGTGCGTTGTCTCGGGCTCGTCGGCAGTTGTCTCCTGCGCGACAGGCGGGTTGAACGGGATGGTGTTGATCAGCCAGAGGTTGGCCTTGCCCTCCTCGATCAGCTTGAGGTTCAGGCTGTTGGGCGCGTGCACGTCGCCTTGCTTGATGCCTGCCAGGGACCGGCGCCGCTCCGGCGGCAGTACCAGTTCCTGCGCCTCGATGATCAAGCGAGCAAGCGTGCCGGGAACCTCCTGTTCTTGGAACCACAGCACCATGCGCGTGATCAGCGCCTTCTCCTTGGTGGTCCAGCGGAACTTGCCGGTGTAGTTGCGCTGCAGGTCGGCCGGGTACTTCGGGCCGCGAGGCGGCGGCAGCTTGCGCGGGGGCTTGACGATGGTCAGCGCGGCGCGTTCCTCTTCACTGAGTGCTCGGGCCTGGGCAACGTACTTCGGTACCTGCAGTGCACTGGGGACGGCCACCGCCCGCAGAGCCTCCTCGGTGCGGTGCCTGTCCTTGGGCAGCACCCGCTGCGCCTTCACAAGCGCGTTCAAGACCGGCATTCCCTTGTCGAGGTGAGGCAGCATGTTTACCGCCACCTTCAACCATTCGGCTGGAATCCATCGCACGTACCCGGGCTGGCCTGACATGGGCAATCCTCTCTGCTGGTGGTTGATATGGCGCTGGATTGCAACGCCTTCACCTTCAGTTGTCAACCAGCGGCGACATCATGCAGTCGCCTCTAGGGGTTGTTCTGCCTCGACGGTGCTGCTACCCACGAGGGAGATGTAGACGTCGTGCTGTACGCGTGTACCCAGGCGGCCTACATCCTGTTCGGTCAGGTTGTGAGAGCAGGAGCAGGTGAACGCGATGGTGCAGCTGCCGTTGGGCTTCAGGTGCAGCACGTGCTTGTGCAGCTTGCAGCCCGTCAGATGGATGTCGGACTCGCCGCCAATGCCATAGTCGACCGTAAGGTCAATGTTGATGCTCTCGCCTGCCCAGTGCAGCGGCTGGGACAGCTCAGGGAAGCGCAGCTCGCTCGCATCGCTGACCGCATCGACACCGGGCAGCGCGTGCTGGTTGCTCAGGCGGTACATCGCGTCGCGCAGGCCTGGAGCGAACTGCTCCAGCACGCTGTTGCCGACGTCCATCTGGAAGCGCAGGTCGATGGCAGGCGCCAGCTCGCGACTGCCGTGCTTCTCGCTGCGCGGGTTCACGTCGATGAGCTTGGCCTTGGTGGGCTCCTTGAACTGCAGGGTCATGGGATGCTCCTGGCTGAAGATGAGAAGGGGCGCCCCCCTGCGAGGAGATGCAGGGGGTACGAGTCGGCGTAACGGTGCAGAGGGAGGTTGAGGAGGGGTCGTGCCGGCTCACGCCCGAAACTGGTGGGGTGTCAGTCCGCGACCTGCTGGTCGTGCGGGGGTGGCTCGACCGCTTGCTCGACGCGCACGCCGGCAGTGATCAGTCGCTCCAGATCGTCCTTGGTCGCGATGCGCGAGACGAACAGCTTGGCGGCCACATGGCGCTCGGCCATGTGGCGATAGCTCGCGCGCACGAGGCGCTCCTGGGTGCCATCGGTGTTGGCGACGACGTAGACGCGGTTGGCCATGGGTTCACTCCTGGGGTTGCCACTTGTTGGTGTAGACGTCGACCAGCTCGGCGTACTGGTCGGGGGGCAGCGTGCTGCGCGCTTGGTCGATCACCAGCGCGGCCGCATCGGCCGATGCAGCGTTGAGCGCTTCGTCGGCGAACTGGGCGTAGGTCTTGGGCTGCTGCGCGGGTGGTGCTGCAGGCTCAGCCGCAGGCGGCTCCTGGCCGGCGAGCACGGCACGCACACGAGCTGCACTCGCGCTCGCGGGCTCGACCACTTCGGCGTGGCCCATGTTCACGATGCGCTGCGCCTCGTCCTCGTCGTAGATGCCGGCGAAGCCGAAGGCCACGCGAGCGCACTGGATCAGCGCCTTGTGGCGCAGCATGCGACGCGGGTGAGAGCGCCAGGGCGCGGTGTCGCGCTTGCACTCGGCCATGTACTCGGTGACGCTGATCGCGTGCGAGCGGTCCTTGCGGTGCAGCACGCAGGTCATGGCCTGCTCGTTGGCGTCGAAGAGGAACTCCACGCCGTCGAACATCGGGTGCTCGTTGATGATGCGGGCCCACCCGTCGACCGACACCACCGGCACGATGCCACCCTTGTCGGGGAAGGCGAACAGCTCCTTCGTGAAGGGGTTGAGGTGGTACTGATCGGCGACGATCAGCAGCGCCATCATCTGCTCGTTGGTGACCGGCGTGCTGGACTTGAAGGCGGTGGCCTTCAGCGTGTCCATCATCTTGGTCGGCTCGACCCCATAGCGGTCGGCGATCTTGGCGAGCAGGCTCACCTTCTGCGAGCGCAGCACCGCCGGCACGTTGGTGGTGGTGGTGGGAGCGTCGATCACATCGGAGTTCATGGGTGGTGTCCCTGGTTGGTTGTCATGCCCATCGCGGCAGCTCGATCACCTGAATCTCGCTCGGGTAGCCGGGCCACTGCGCGGCCTGGGCGCAGCGCGCGTAGAGGTTCAGCGCCTCGCGGTTGTCTTCTCGTGCACGCAGCAGCGCCGCGTCGCTGAGCATGTAGGCCGCGCAGGCGTGCGGGAACTCGCTCTCGACCACCGCGAACACCATGCCGTGCACCTGCATGCCGCTGGCCAGCTCGAAGCCCGTGCAGTACCAGTCGGCCTGGGTGTGGTAGCCGAAGTTCGCCACGCTCTTGCTGAAGCCCTCGGGCGATGCATCGCTGGCGGTCTTCACGTCGAGCAGCACCACACCCTTGCCCAGGCCCACCGGTGAGACCCAGTCGGGGCGGCACTTGCACAGCACGCCGGTGGCCACGTCACGCCACCATGCCGAGACCTCGGGCTGCCCGTGCGCGAGCAGCTCGGCCACCTGGGGCAGCTTGCGCAGTGCCTCGGCCTGACGAAACGCCGCGTCGCGCTGCAGCTGCGAGATGGGCTCCATGCCGCTGCTCATGCACTGCTGGGCGAACTCCTTGTACAGCCGGCTGGACTTGCTCACATCGGGCGCGATCACGTAGCGCAGGTCGAAGTGCTCGGGCTCGAGAAGCGCGCAGTGCGTGAGCGTGCCGTTGAACATCTGCGGCGTGGGCGCCTTCGGCGGCGCGTCGGTCGCGGTGGCCAGCGCGTGGTAGTGGAACGGGGTCTGCATGCGGATGCGCTTCAGGCCCGAGTGCGACAGCCCCTCGCCCTGGTGGTAGGCATCGTTGGCGATGCCGTAGTGCACGCCGGGTGTCATGGCGCGGCCTGGACCTGCGAGGCGAGGTACTCGGGCCAGTACGCGCGCAGCTCGTCCCAGCGCATGACACCCTCGCGGCCGGGCAGTGTGAAGCCGGTCAGCCCATGCGGGTGGCGCGTGTCGTACTGGTAGCCGAAGGGCATCGGCTGGCCATCGGGGTCGCACACCTCGAAGGTGGCCGCGCCACCTTGCTCGCCGAAGTTCAGGTGCAAGGTCATGCGACGCGTGAAGCCCACCGGCCGCTCGGGCAGCTCGGCTGGCAACGGTGTGGTGCGCGGCAGGCTCATGAGAACACCCGACGCAGCAGCGCACGCAGGGCCCGAAGCAGGCGCTGCCAACGGGTGAGTGCCATGCCCTCGAACGCGTTGCCGTGCTGCACACGCTCGAACCAGTCGTGGGGCGTCCTACTCATCGAATGCTCCCTGCTCGGTCATGTAGTCGGTCAGCCGCCGCGCGTAGCGGTGCGCGAGCGATGACAGCACGCTCATCGCCAGCGGCTGCTCGTCATCGGCGGCCGAGCGGACGATGTTGAGCATCGTGAGCAGCGTGTACAGGTCATCCTCGACCACCAGCTCATCGAGCACCGCCTGCACCAGCTGCATCTGCTCGCCGGCCACCCCGGGCATGCTCACCAGCTCGCGCGGGTCACGGTCGATGGCGTCGAGGAACTCGTTGCGCAACAGCTCGTACGCCTTGGCCGCACGCTCGTTGCGATGGGTCGCCACATCCAGCTGGCGCTGCGCGCCTAACAGCATCTGGTTGTCGATCATGGGAACGCGAGTTGACATCAGGTTGTCACCGCGCTGCAACCATCACCATGTAGCACACATTCGCTTTGGGGCGAATGGCCGCACGTTGCACCACGTGTTGGTGCTTCAGTGCATGCTGGGTGAGGGCGCCCGGTGCATGGGAATGCACCGACTGTGTGTAGTGCCTATGAGGCGACTCGGGCGCGTTGCACGCCCGAGCTGAGAGTCACTTGTGCCTGTGCGGTGCAGCTTGAGCGAGCGCGGCTGCGTCTTCGCTGGGCATGCTGGGCCAGTTGCCCTTGTGCATCTGGTAGATGAGGCTGAAGGCCTTGTGCCTGTCCGCTTCGCTCATCTCATCAAGCCACTTGGCTACCTCCATCGCGATGAGAGAGTGCACTGGCCCAGCCTCGTGCGGCTTGTACTTCCCGCCCTCGCCGGTGCATAGCCAGTAGATGTCGCAACCCAGGTACACCGCAGCCCTTGCAACGTTTTCTGGACGCAGCGTGGACCCAGGTCTTCGCTTCAGGTTGCTGATCGCCTGCGTGCTGATTCCGATGCCGTCGGCCAGTTCACCGCGTGTTTTCCGCGCGTGCTGTAGGGCCATGTCAATGCGTTCGAGGAGGGTCATGTTTGCCATGGAGTGACGTGGAGTGCGGTTAGGACGACTGTGTGTCGAGAGCGTTGCAACGCGGTGCGAGGCGGGTGTGAAATCGACGCCCCATGAAGAAACAGACTGCTCTCAACTTGCTGGGTGGGACCGTGGCGACAGCAGCGGCGCACCTGGGGTGTGGTGTGAAGGCGGTGTACAAGTGGCCGAGCGACAAGCCGCTGCCTCGACCGATTGCGGATCGCGTCCTGGCCGCCAGAGTGCGAATGCGAGCCGAGCTGCTGCGTGCCCAGGGCCTGCGGCTGGAGCCCATTGAGGAAGATGCGGTTGCGCTGTGAGTCATGGCGGCTGCTTGCATTTTGTCACCGGGCGTTCGCCTCTGGTTGACTGATCCCCCGCAACGAGTGTTGCCAACGCACGGGTGGTGCCGAGTAGGACTTTCCCGGGCCTACAAGCAGGAGCACCCCCATGCCGCTGCCGGCTGACTGGGTCGAGGCGATCTTCACCAAGCTCACCCTGGTGTACGGGCAGCGCTTCCTGGCCCAGTACGCCGGGCTGCAGCCCGAGCACGTCAAGGGCACCTGGGCCCGCGAGCTGCACAACATCGGCGGCCCAGGCATCAAGCACGCCCTGGAGCACCTCCCGGCAGACCACCCACCCAACTGCCTGCAGTTCCGCTCGCTGTGCTTCGGAGGCCCCGTGGAGCCCACCAAGGTGCTCCCCGCACCCAAGGCCTCACCCGAGCGCGTACGGGCCGCCCTGGCCCGCATGGCAAGCCTGAGAAGCGAACAGCGTGACCCCAGAGCCTGGGCCCATCGACTCAAGGCCCGTGAAGCAGCTGGTGAACACCTGTCCATCACACAACGCACGATGTGGCGTGCCGCCCTGCGTGCCGACCTCACCAGCACCGAGGAGCTGCCCGCATGAACTGGTACGGGCACCACATCGGCGACTGGCTGAAGAAGACCAGCGACCTGACTCTCGTGCAAGAAGGCGTGTACAGGCGCCTCGTGGATTGGTACTACGCGCACGAACGGCCGCTGCCACTGCTTGTGAAGGACGTGTGCAAGATCGCCCGCGCCACAGGTACGCGCGAGCGTGAGGCAGTCAGCACCGTGCTGCATCGCTTCTTCGAGATCCACGAGGATGGCTGGCACAACCCGCGCGTGGACGAGGAAGTCAGCCGCTACGTGGAGCGTGAACCGGAGCGTGTTGCAAAAAAAGATGCATGGCGTGCACGTCAGCAGCGTGCACGGGAACGACGCGTCGCGATGTTCCTTGCCTTGCGCGATGTGGGGGTCGTCCCGCCATTCAACTCCACCATGGCAGCACTTCGGCTGCTCATGGAAGAACACGGCGTCACGCTGGATGTCACGCGTGACTCCGAGCGTGATCCACGTAGTAACCCACAACCTACAACCAATATACGTACTACGTACGTAGACGTCACGCGTGACGTTACAACTCGCGCTGAAGAGCCCGATGAGCCGCCTGAGCCACCCATCGCGCCCACCCGAGCTGGTCAGGCATGCCGTGCGATGCGCGCTGCAGGCATGCCCGACGTCAACCCCGCACACCCTCAGCTGCTGCGCCTGCTCAAGGCCGGCGTGACCGACGACGAGCTGCGCATGGCTGCTGCGACAGCCGTGGCCAAGCACAAGCCTTTCGCGTACGCCCTCGCAATCGTGGAGGGACAGCGCAAGGATGCAGCCTCAGCAGGGCCTGTTTCGGCCCGCCAGAGCGCGCAAAACGAGGTGGTTGAGGCCTGGGTACCAGCCCTGGCCTCTCGACGCCCTGGAGGCCTTCCATGAGCTTTCTCGACCGATCCGCTGCCCTGCCTTCTCCATCGAAACGCGAACCCCCAGCATTGGCGCGGGCTGCAGCCCGATTCGCCTGTGCGTACTGCAATCCATCCCGCTGCCATGCCTCGCGACACCCCCGACTCGACCCCGCCCGAGCACCCTCGTGTGCCTCGACGCTCCAGGCTGAACGTGCCCTGGCTCCCCATCCTTTCTGGGGCAGTGCTGTGGGCTCTGCTCCTGGCGTGGCTCGTCGCCACGTGATGTGGCTCGGCGCAATCGCAGAGGGGGGAGGGGCGGGTGAATCGGCAGGACGGGGGGCGAACGAAGTGGTGGTCCCTCCTCCCCCGCGATTCCTCCCAAAACCGGCCAGCCCGAAACCAGGCCCCCACCCGTTCTGGGCAGCTGCCCTGGCACTGCCTCTGCTCATCCCCGTGCCAGCCAGCGCGGGCATCCGAGGTGGCCCCAACACGATGGGCATGGACGGACCTGAGATTGCACTGGGTCGCATCCCTACCCCGCGAGCTGGTGCGTCGGTCCCTCGCATTCGCCGGGCCTCGCTGCAGCCGGCGCAGGTGTTCCGTGGTGCGTTTCGGACGACGTGCGAGCTGTCGCACATGAACTTCGACGATGTGATGGTGGCGCCTGGGACGAGGGGTGCGTTTCACCTGCACCAGTACGTGGGCAACACGGCGGCCGATGCGGATGCGCAGTTCGAGGATGGGCGGATTGCGGAGGTGGGGGACTCGACGTGTCGAGGGGGGACGGTGAACCGGACGGCGTACTGGTCGCCTGCGATGGTGGACACGCGCACGGGAACGCCCGTGGTGCCCGATGGGTTCATGGCGTACTACAAGCACGGGTACGACCTGCCTGTTGGGACGCAGTTTGTGGTGCCGCCGGTGGGGTTGCGGATGTTGTCGGGGTCGGGGTCGAACACGTCGCCGAGCGGGCCGTGGAGGTTCAACTGCAACGGGTTGAATGGGGCGGTGAACTACGACACGCGGGGCATTCCGACGCAGTGTCCGATGGGGGCGGTGATCACGGCGAACATTGCGTTCCCGCAGTGCTGGGACGGGGTGAACCTGGACTCGCCGACGCACCGCACGCACGTGGTCAGTGTGGTCAGTGATGGGGCGGGTGGTCGACGCTGTCCTGCCTCGCATCCGCATGCATTGCCGAAGGTCGAGTTCAACTGGCGGTACCGGGTGGTGGACCCGGAGGCATTGAAGTACTGGCGGCTGTCGTCGGACATGAACCCGGCGGTGCCTGCGGGGTACACGTTCCATGGGGACTGGTGGAACGGGTGGCGACCGGACGTGATGGCGCGGTGGGTGAACAACTGCCTGAATCTCGCGCGGGACTGTCACTCCGAGCTGCTCGGTGATGGCGAGACGCTGTACTGAGAGGCCTGCCATGAACACGCCGATGGTGACGATGTGGCAGGGCCGCGATGTTCGCAAGCTCACGCGAGCGGAGCTGCTGGACGTGGTGCAGTGGTTGATGGCCGAGTCGAAGCACTACCGCGAGGAGTGCACGCGCATGCGCCGGCATGTGGACTGGGTGGCGTACCTGATGGAGGAGCGTGCGCCGGTGATACCTGACGAGGAGCGCAGACCATGACGTTCCATGTTCCGAACCAGTTCCGCATCCGCAAGGGTGCGCTGCGCAGCGACGACAGCTATGGCAACAACGGGGCGTTCATGGTGCCCAACCGTGCTGCGCGCAAGGGGCTGCGCGAGCTGCCGCTGGCGGTGATCGCGAGCGACGAGCATGGGTGGGAGCATGTGAGCGTGAGCCTGCCCACGCGCTGTCCGACGTGGGACGAGATGAGCTTCATCAAGGCGCTGTTCTGGGACGCGAACGACTGCGTGGTGCAGTTCCACCCGCCCGAGGGTGAGTACGTCAACAACCACGCGTACTGCCTGCACCTGTGGCGCCCGACGGGGCATGACATTCCGACGCCGCCGTCGTGGATGGTGGGGGTGTTGCGACGGGTGCCGCCCGATGAGCTGGAGCCAGGAGAGCCCTCGTGATCGTCATCCCGCTTCGCACGGGTCGGGGCATGAACCAGCACGAGCACTGGCGCAGCCGTGACCGTCGCAACAAGCGCGAGCAGGAGGCGGTGGGCTGGATGCTCAAGACCGCGCAGCGTCCGCGTGTGCCGTGCAGTGTGCTGCTCACCCGTGTGGCGCCCAGCGGTGGCCTGGACGATGACAACCTCGTCAGCTCGTTGAAGAACGTGCGCGACGCGGTGGCCAAGTGGATCGGCGTGGACGACCGCGAGCGCATGCAGGTGCGCTACCGCTACGCGCAGCAGCGCGGGCCGTGGTCGGTGCGCATCGAGTTCGGCGAGCCAGTGGTGGGAGCGCAGTACGTGCTGGAGGCCATCGAGTGAGACGCGCAAGCGAGCGGCGCACATCGCTCGCAACGAGAACGGAGAACGACATGCACACGGCAACCGCGAACGGACTGCTATCGGACACCGTGGACCTGCCCAACAGAGGGACGATGAGCAAGGTCGACAAGTTCGGCTGGCGGATGAAGGACGCCCCGGGGCGCTTCTCGATGTTGAAGAAGAACATCCTCAAGGTGAACGAGGCCTACCAGCGCGGGCTGGACAACGACCGCGCCAACGGCATCGCGCAGAGCTTCATGTGGGCGGCGTTCGGCACGCTGTCGGTGATTCATCGCGACGGTCAGTTCTGGGTCTTCGACGGCATGCACCGTCTGGCCGGGGCGATGAAGCGTTCGGACGTCAACACGGTGCCGTGCATGATCTACGAGGCTGCGACGCTTTCGGCCGAGGCCGAGGCCTTCGTGGTGAGCAACAACGCGCGCAGGCTGGTGGGTGTGGCCACGCGCCACAAGGCCGGCTTGCTGTACGACGAGCCGCTTGCCCTGGCGGTCAATGAGCTGCTGCAGCAGCACAACCTGCACGTGGGCGAGAGCGGGGCGGCCGGCAGTGTGCAGTGCATCGCGGCGCTGCGCCGCCTGATGCTCAGCAAGCGCGAGCTGCTGCTGCGCGTGTTCCCGCTGGTCGTGCAGCTATGTGAAGGCCGGCGGCTTCACGAGCGGCTGCTCACGGCCCTGGTGTACATCGAGGAGCATGCGCTCGATGGCGCCTCGGTCATGGAGCAGCCGTTTCACGCGCGCGTGCTCAGTCGTGGCTACGAGCCGCTGCTGCAAGGCGCGAACAAGCACGCGCTGATCGCGGGCAAGGGTGGTCCCAAGACGTGGGCCGCCGGTGTGGTGGAGGTGCTCAACAAAGGCGCTCGCGTGCGCCTGCGCATGAAGACCTCGCAGGACATCGATGAGTGAAAGGACAGCCGCCATGAGCGAACACGAGCCGCATCTCGACTATCCGGCCGTCGAGCGTCGCCGCTGCGAGCCGCGCAACCCACGCGCGGACATCATGGTCGCGCTCGCCTTCGTTGCGGTGATCGTCATCGCAGCCATGCTGGCGCTGGGCACGGTCGATGGCAACACTGCAGCGGGTGGTTTCCTAATTGCTGTGGGTGGCATGTTTGCACGCAATATCGGCACGGCATTCGATTTCGAATTCGGCAGCTCGCGTGGCGACAAAGAAAAGGACAACGTGCTTGCCGCCGCTCAACGAAGGACAGCACCATGAGTTTGTCGGATTGGCTTTTTGAATTGGGGGGGAAAGTGTTGTACGAGAAATTGAATTTGCGTCTCAACGAATTGAAGGAATTGATCATGGCCACGAAAGAGGAAGTGCTCGAAACACTGCAGGGCATTCACACCCTGCTGCAAGAAGTCGCCAGCGAGACCGATGCATCGCTGGCGAAGATCACCGAGCTGGAAGCGCTCGTCGCGCAAGGCGGGGTGAGTCAGGAAATCGTCGACAAGGTCGCGGAGATTCGCGCGAATCTGCAGGTGGTCGCCGACAAGGTGCCCAACGCGGTCGAGCAAGTCTCCGACATGACCTGAGCGAGGGTCGATGGCGGTGAGACCACAAACCCCCCGCCAATCAAAAGGGAGAACGACATGCTGAGCTTGATCTTTCTCGTTGCAGCCCTGGTGCTGTTCATCGTCGCCGCGCTGGGCGTGCCGGCCGGGCGCATCAACCTCACCGCTGCAGGCCTTGCCTGCTGGGTGGCCGCCACCCTCGTGGGCAAGGTGTAGCCATGGCCGCGCCGGGCGAGCTGCTGCGCCGGCAGCACCAGTTCGCGCGCATGGTCGCGCAGCTCATCGCGAAGGCGAACCAGATGGGCTACGACGTCACGCTGGGCGAGGCGTGGCGCTCGGAGTTCGAGGCGGTGCGGCTGGCCAAGAACAAGCTGGGCATCAAGCGCAGCCTGCACTGTGACCGGCTGGCCATCGACTTGAACCTGTTTCGAGGCGGCATCTACCTGCGCGACAGCGACTCGCACCGCGCGCTCGGGGAGTGGTGGGAATCGATGGGCGGCTCATGGGGCGGCCGCTTCAACGACGGCAACCACTACTCGCTCGAATTCGAGGGGCGGCGATGAGCGCCGAGGACAGCCTCCTGTTCGAGGCCCGCCCGGACGACACCGACTCGGTGGCCCCATACACCGAGGAGGTGGAAGAGGCGATCAGCCGCGCGAGCCTGTGGCGCGCCGGCAGGCCCATGGGCGGCGACCCATACGAGGTGTGCATGGTGCTGCTCAGCGAAGTCGAGCGGCTGCACGCCCTGATCGACAACCAACACGGAGAGCACCATGCGTGACCACCTCCTGGGCCATGCGCCCATTGCCGAGCTGACGGCAGACTACGCCGAGTACGACCCGGCCAACCCGTTCGACATCTACGACCCGCCCTGCCTGCAGCCGCTGGGCATCTCGCGCCGCGTGCGTGCCATGTGGGAAAGCCGGTGCATCGTGCGCCCGCCCGACCCGAAGCTGCACATCTTCGAGACCGGCAACTGGCCCTACCCCGACGGCACGCACGACCCCTGCCCGCGCAAGCTGTCGGCCGAGGGCACCGCGATGGTCGCCGAGCTGACCAGCCGGCTGGCCGCCAGCGACGCCCTGCGCGGCCGCATCCTGGGCCCGCTGTGACACCAGACCACCAGCTCGGCTCCCTGCTCGGGCGCTGGCACCAGTGGCGCCGCGCGTACTCGCACGAGCGCGGGTACGCGCGTGCCTCACTGGATGCCGCGCCTTCGTTCGAAGACAGCGACGAGCTGGAGTCGATGCAAATGCGCGCAATCGACACGGCAGTGGAGTCGATGCCTTTCGACATGCAGGTCGCGCTGCAGCACATCGCGCGTGCTGAGTGCATGGGCGTGGAGGTGCTGTTCATCGGGCGCATGCCGGCCGACAAGGCTGCGCGCGAGTCGCTGATCGAGCGCGCGCAGCGCGAGCTGTACGCCAAACTGTTGCGCATGGGAGTGGTCTAGGCCAGAATGCGCCCCCGTGGGGGTTGGTGTGTCAGCAGTCCCGCCCCCGCCCAGCAGCCACCTTCGGGTGGCTGTTGCCTTTCTGGAGTACCCCCATGACAGCACGAGCCCCACGCAAGAAGGTGGGCGGGCGCCAGCGTGGGACGCCGAACAAGGTCAGCAAGGCGACGATCAGCAAGGACATCCGGCTGCAGACGCTCACCGCGCTGAACTTCGTGGGCGGCGTGCAGTTCCTCGTGCGGCAGGCCCGCAAGAAGAACAACGCCCCGTTCATGGCGCTGCTGGGCAAGTGCCTGCAGCAAGACGACGGCGCAGGCGACGCCAACATCCGCTTCGTCGTGCAGACGATCAACGTGACGGGCGGGCCCGTGCCCGGCGTGCTCAACAGCCCCGTGGTCGAGCACGTGCAGCCGCCCCTGCGCCTCGCCTCCAACGGTGGCCACGTGGTCGAGACCATCGAGCCCGAAGACGATGCCGACTGATCTGGTCATCGACGGGGGGATGACCCCGCGCCACTACCAGCTGCCGTACATGTCCGCGATGGACCGTGGCTGCAAGTTCGCGGTCTGGGTGATGCATCGACGCGGCGGCAAGGACCGCACTGCGCTTGCGCAAGCGTGCAAGCAGGCCTTCCAGCGCACGGGGCTGTACTGGCACTGCCTGCCCACGCTCAAGCAAGGTCGCAAGGTGGTGTGGGACAACATCACCAGCGAGGGCAAGAACCTCGTTCACCAGACCTTCCCGCCCAACCTCGTCAAGCGCAGGCTCGAAGACGAGATGAAGCTGGAGCTGATCAACGGCTCCATCGTGCAGGTGGTCGGCGCGGACAACTTCAACTCGCTGGTGGGCGCCTCGCCGGTGCACGTGACCTTCAGCGAGTGGAGCCTGACGGACCCGCGCGCGTACGACTTCGTGCGCCCGATCCTGCGCGAGAACAACGGCAGCGTGTCGTTCATCTACACGCCTCGCGGCTACAACCACGCGTTCAAGACCCTGGAGGTGGCCAAGAAGCTGCCCGGCGCGTTCACCGCTGTGATGAGCATCCGCGAGACCGGCGTGCTCAGCGAAGCGGACATGGAGCTGGAGCGCGCGCAGGACATGCCCGAGGAGCTGATCCAGCAGGAGTACTACTGCGACTTCAGCAGCGCCAACGTGGGCGCCATCGTCGGGCGCTACATCAACCTCGCCGAGCGCGATGGGCGCGTGAACGCCGATGCCACGTGGAGCCCGGGCTCGAGGATCGTGGTCTCGTGCGACCTGGGCTACCGCGATGCGGCGGCGTTCTGGTTCTGGCAGCTCAAGCTCGGCGGCTTCGACCTCGTGCACTACGAGGAAGGCTCCGGCCTGGACGCCAGCGAGTGGATCGACCGGCTGAAGAACTGCGGCGTGCCGATTGACCACGTGTACCTGCCGCACGACGCGCGCGCCAAGACGATGGCCACGCGCTTCACGGTGGTCGAGCAGTTCGCCCAGGCCTTCGCGTGCAGCGTGGTGCCCAAGACCAACTTGCAGGACCGCATCAACGCGGCGCGTTCGGTCATCCCGCACTGCAGCTTTCACATCGACCGCTGCGCGCGCGGCCTGGAAGCGCTGCGCGCCTGGGCATTCAAGTGGGACGACGAGCGCAAGGTGTTCTCGTCCGAACCCGAGCACGACTGGGCCAGCCACGGCTCGGACGCCTTCAGCTATGGCGCGCAGGTGGTGCGCGAGCTGGTGCGCGAGAGCAAGCCCAAGGCGCAGCCCACGTACGACGGCAACTTCTACCCCTTCTCGCTGGACGAGCTGCACGAGCAGCGCGGCCGCCGCGAGCGCCGCATTTGAGGTGACCCATGGAGTACGACACCGGCACCGACCCCAAGCTCGACAGCGAGGCGAGCAAGGGCAAGGGCAAGCTGCTCGACAGCGCCAAGAAGGCGCGCAAGTGGCAGACCGAGCTGAACGCATCGAAGAAGTGGATGGCCCGCTTCACCAAGGCCGCGCGCGACTGCGAGAAGGCCTACCTCGACATGAGCGACGGCGAGATGGCATCGCTGGCGTCCTACGCGGGCAAGACCAACCTGTTCTGGTCCAACGTGCAGGTGGTGCTGTCGGCGATCTACGGGCGCCTGCCCAAGGCCGAGGTGGACCGCAAGTTCAAGGACTTCGATGACGACGTCTCGCGCGTGGCCGGCTTGATGATGCAGCGCATCCTCAACGCCGACATCGAACGCGAGCACGACGACACCAACGCAGCGATGCGCGACGCGGTGCAGGACCGCTTCGTCAGCGGCCTGGGGCAGGTCTGGTGCCGCTACGACGTCGAGACCGAGGAGTACGACGAGCCGGTGCTCGACCCGATGAGCGGCCAGCCCATGCTCGATGAGAAGACGCAGCAGCCGATGACGCGCAAGGCCGAGCGGATCATCAACGAGGAGGCCGAAGTCGACTACGTGTACTGGGACGACTTCCGCTACTCACCGTGCCGGCGCTGGCGCGAGTGCCGCTGGGTCGCGCGGCGTGTGTACATGAACGAGGCGCGCTTGAAGAAGCGCTTCAAGCTTTCGCCCGAGCAGCTCGGCATGGTGCCGATGCAGGCGCGCCAGGACACCGCCGGAGATGGCCAGGACGACGTGCTCAAGGCCACGCCGTTCAAGCAGGCCGCCGTGTGGGAAATCTGGGACAAGGAAGAGAACTACGTGTGCTGGTACGTCGAGGGCTGCTCCTTCGTGCTCGATGAGCAACCCGACCCGCTTGAGCTGGAGGACTTCTTCCCCTGCCCGCAGCCGGTGGTCGCCACGACGCTCACCAAGGCCTTCCTGCCGCGCCCCGACTACGCCATGGCGCAAGACCTGTACAGGGAGCTGGACCGCGTCAACTCCAAGCTGTCGAACCTCACCGATGCGGTCAAGGCCGCAGGCGTGTACGACAAGACCGCCGGGCCCATCAAGCAGCTGCTGACCACCGCCGTCGAGAACTCCCTGGTGCCTGTGGACAACTGGTCGGCGTTCGTCGAGAAGGGCGGCATGAAGGGCGTCGTCGACTGGATGCCCATCGAGGCCTTCGTCAACGCCATCGTGCAGCTCAACCAGCGCAAGACCCAGCTGCAGCACGACCTGTACGAGGTGCTGGGCATCAGCGACATCATGCGCGGGGCCAGCGTCGCGAGCGAGACCGCCACGGCGCAGCAGCTCAAGGTGCAGTACGGGGGCGCGCGGCTGAGCAACCTGCAGAACGAGGTGGCCCGCTTCGTGAGCGCTGTGATGCGCATTCGCGCCAACATCATCGCCAACTTGTTCCAGCCCGAGACGATGCTCAAGCGCTCGCAGATCGAGCGCACGCCCGACGCGCAGTTCGCGCAGCAGGCCATCGAGATGCTCAAGGACTTCGGAACGAGCATGTACAGCATCGAGGTGACCAGCGACTCGCTGGCCGCGCCCGACTGGGCGGCCGAGAAGGAGGCCCGCACCGAGTTCCTGGGTGCGACCTCGAACTACCTCATGGCCGCCGCGCCCATCGTGCAGAACAACCCCGCCGTGGGCTCCTTCCTCATGAAGCTGCTGCAGTGGGCCGCTGCCGGCTTCAAGGGTGGCAAGACCATCGAGGGTGTGCTCGATGAGGCCGCGCGCCAGCTGCAGCAGCTCGCACAGCAGCCGCCCCCGCCTCCGCAGCCCACGCCCGAGGACGAGAAGAACAAGGCCCAGGCGGCCAAGTTCGGCGCCGAGGCCGAGCGCACCGCGAAGGAAACCGCGCTCATGCCGTCGCCGCCGCAGCTCGGCGCGCCGGGTGCGATGCCCGGTGCGGTGCCTCTGCCCGCCGGCCCTGGCACTGCCATGCCGATGCAGCCGCAGATGCCCGCGCCGGTCAACAACATGCCCATGTGAGGACGCATCGCCATGGCAACCACCCAGGAAATCGACGCGGCACTGGCGGAGCTGCGCGCGGCCCGTCTAAGGCTGTTCCAGGCTTCGCAGGAGCGCGAGCAGATCGCGCTGCGCCGCCAGCGCCTGACAGTCTCACTGGCCCAGGCCGATGCGGCGATCACCACCGCGCGCAGCGCGATGCTCATCGCTCGCCAGAAGGTGCAAGACCTGTTGGCCCAGACCGAGGCCAACCCACCGGCGCCCACGCCACCCGCGCCGCCCGCTCCCACGCCGCCTGCGCCCACCCCGCCCACGCCCACGCCGCCCGTCTGACCATGCCGACCTACACGTTCCGCTGCGACAAGTGCGGCTTCATCACCAGCACGGTCATGTCCATCCGCGAGTACTGCGCCGCGCCGCCCGCCTTCGTGCACTGCGGCCAGCCCAGCGAGCGCTTCTTCGAGGTGGTGCCCGCCATGGCGATCAGCAACGCCCTGGCCAGCGAGAGGCACTACGACGGACTGCGTGCACCGGACGGGACCGACATCAGCTCGCGTGCCAAGCACCGCGCGTACATGAAGGCCAACAACCTGACCACCGCCGACGACTTCACGCAGACGTGGAAGCGCGAGGCCGAGGCCCGCGAGGCGCGCATGGCAGGTCATGACCCAACGCGCGCGGCCGACGTGGCCCGCGCCATCAACCAGCTCGGAGGCTGAACATGGCCGACCTCACCGAGACCAAGCCCAAGTACCCCAGTGCCCTGGCGCTCGCGCGTGCCCTGCGCGAGGTACGCGAGTTCGCCGATCAGGCACGTATCCCCGAGGCCGTGCCGCTGCTCGGTGGAACTGGTCTAGGCCAGCTCATCATCGGCGAGAGCCCGGAGGGTGCGGAGCGCATCGGCTATGGCGAGCGGCTGACCAAGGGCAGCGGCCAGACGCTGCAGCTGCGCGACGAGGCACTCGACCTGGGCATGCTCGCCGGTGGCGCCGCCGGCAGCGCTGCCAAGACGGCGCCCAAGGTGGCACGCGCGGCCGCCCGTGCGGTCGATGAGCTGGGCACGCCGGTGCCACGCATGCAGGCCGTGCGCGGTGGTGTCGACCTGGGCCCGCGCGCCGACATCAAGGCGGCGGTGGAGGCGGCGGAGGCCAAAGGCGGTGATGCGCTCAAGGGGTTCGGCAAGGCCAAGGCGCAGCGCGAGAAGGCCACCGCCAAGCGCCTGGAGAAGCAGGCCGATGTGGTGGTCGAGCGCCAGCGCGGGCGAGGCGAGCGCGTGAAGCAGGAGCCCGACGTCTACCGCAGGATGTACGCCCAGGAAGGCGGCGAGGCAGTGCTCAAGGCGGCCAAGCGCGGCGAGCACCTCAAGCCCGCACCCGAGGGCGGCTACATCGGCGCGCCGCGAACGGTGCTCACCGGGCCGCAGCTGGGGTCGATGCGCAAGAGCCTGGACGAGCAGTTCAATCGCGGCATCGATGCCCTGGCGCACGCCGACCCCGAGCGCCTGGGCACGTGGTACGACCGCGCCAAGGCGGCCCAGGCGCAGATTCATGAGCCGCACCAGCTCGAACGAGGCCTTGACCAGACCGCGATCTACAGCGCTGGCGTGTCGCCCGAGAGCGAGCTGGCGTTCGCGCTGAAGCACCAGAACAGCCGCGCGCTGGGCACCGACGACCTGCCGTACCGCAAGGTGCCGGCCGACACGCTGGACGAGGCCGTGGCCCAGGGGCGCAACGCCGAGCTGGGCCCGAAGGTGGCCGAGTACCGCAACAAGAACGACCCGCGCTTGCCCGAGGAGGGTCCCTTCGGCGTCAACGACTTCCGCATGGCCCAGGCCTTCGGCTACACCGACCCGAGCGGCGCGCCGTGGAAGGCCGGCGTGAGCGACACCATGCACCCGTTCATGGACGCGGAGACCGCGCTGATGGTCGACCGCGCCAACGCGCGCGGCGTGATGGGCAAGCGAGACTGGACCGGCGCCACGATGCAGGAGATTCCCTGGGTTCTGAACAAGGCCGAGGACATCTACGGGCGGGGCAAGAACGCGCGCTTTGCCGGCGGCGAGGCGGGCATGGTCAAGGCGCTGCGCGAGGCCAACCAGACCATCGAGGACTACCTGCCCAAGCATGCGGCCAGCGCCACCTACGAGTACGTGCCGGGCGCCAACGTGGGCCACGTGCCCGAGATGCTCGACGCACCGTTCGAGGCCAAGCGCGCGTACGGCAAACAAGGCGCCTGGGCGACCGAGACGCCGATGAGCGCGACCGAGGCCGGCATGCCGGCCAGCGTCGGTGCGGGCGAGCGCGACGCCTTGTACCGCGCCGCCGGCTTCAAGCAGCAGCCGACCACCGAGGCGGTGGGCCAGTACGAGAACAGCCTGGGCGCCATCGAGAACAACCCGGTGAACATCGCCCGCCCGCTGATGGACTTCGCCACCGGCACGCCGGCCGAAATCAACCCGAACACGCTGCGCTCGGTCGAGGCCGTCGAAGGGCTGCGCGGGCTGGTCGACGCGCAGGAAGCCGCCGCGATGAACCTGCCGGTCACGCTGGGCGCTCGTCCTGGCAAGACCAGCTTGCTGCTGGAGCGTGGCACGCAGCCGAACGCCGACGAGCTGGCGCGCCTGACCGCCGCGCTGCGCGACACCGGCATGAGCGTGACGCCGACCAACCGAGGCGCGCTGCTGATGAACTTCGCCGAGGCGCCCGTGAACGCCCAGCGCAAGCTCATGAAGCGCCAGGACGAGCTGGCCCAGGCCTACCCCGGCAGCACGATGCGGAAAGCCGCCTACGAGGGCGTATACGTCCCTGGCGTGACCCCCGCGAGCGAAGCCGGCCAGGGCATCGCGACCGCACGAGCGTTGCAGCGCTTCGCCGACGCGCCGCCCGAGTTGGCGCGCAACGTCAGCGAGAGCGACGAGGTGCGCGGGCTGATCGCTCAGAAGATCAAACGGGACGAGCTGCTGGGCACCGCTCGCCCCGACATCCAGAAGACGCGCGAGTTCTTCAGCAAGGCCGACTGGGCCAAGGCAGTCGAACTCATGCGCCAGGGCATGAAGCCAGCCGCCGCGCTGGGCGCGCTCGGCTATTCGCTGCAGGGCATGGCCGCAGAGCAGCCGCAGCGCTGACGTTTCACGTGAACCAACGCGCACGACAAGTGGCGTGACGTGGTGCAGAGGGTCATCAGAGAGAGAACGACATGGCAGACAACACGGCAACCAACGGCACGCAGAACCCCTCGGAGCAGTCCGAGCAGGAGCTGTCCCTACGCGATGAGCTGGACGCTGCTTTCGAGCAGGAGGCCGACGACGAGACCGGCGACGCGGGTGAAGGCGGCGAGGCGGCCCCGGCCGAGGACGGGCGCGCGCGCGACGAGAAGGGTCGGTTCGCTCCCAGCAAGGCGACAGACGAGCCCGGCAAGGCCCCTGGCGGGGCCCAGGCGGCCGCGCAGCAGCAGCAGCCAGGGCAGGGCCAGGGTCAGCCCGCTGCGGGCTCTCCAGCGCCTGCTCCTGGCGGCGAGCTGAAGGCGCCCGCGAGCTGGACGCCCCAGGCGCGCGAGAAGTGGGCCGGGGTGGATCCGGAGGTGCGCGCCGAGGTGCACCGCCGCGAGCTGGAGATGCAGCGCGTGCTGCACCAGGGCGCGCAGCACCGGCAGTTCATCGACGCCTTCGAGCAGGTGGTGCGGCCCTACGAGATGTTCATCCGCCAGGAGAACAGCAGCCCGCTGCAGGCCGTCGAGAACCTCATGCGCACCGCCGCCGAGCTGCGCGTGGGCACGCCGATGAGCAAGGCGCAGCTGGTGGGCGGGCTCATTCGCCAGTTCGGTATCGACGTGCAGATGCTCGACAGCATCCTGGCCGGCACGGTGCCGCAGGGCGGCCAGCAGCAGCAGGAGTTTCGCGACCCGCGCTTCGACCAGTTCCTGGCGCAGCAGCAGCAGCTGCTCGCGCAGCAGCAGCAGGCCGAGGATGCGCAGATGCGCCAGCAGCTCGCCGCGTTCGGCGAGACGCACGAGTTCTATCGCGACGTGGCCGGCATCATGGCCGACCTCGTGGAGATTCGTACGCGCCAGGGCCAGGGCGTGGACATCGAGAAAATCTACGAGCAGGCTTGCAAGATGCACGAGGGCGTGAGTACCATCCTTGCCCAGCGAGCGGCTGCTCAAAAAACGAGCAGCAACTCCGCAGCGGTCCTTCGAGCGAAGCGAGCTGCGGCGAGCGTCAAAGGCGACACGACCCTGGAAGCCGGGGCCACGGTGCCGAAGAACGACTCCATCCGCGCTGCCCTCGAAGCCGCCTTCGAGGAGGCTGGTCGAACCTGACCCCACCTCACCCCGGAAGCCCATGGCGGGCCCATCCGGTTCGCGAGCGCCACTAGACCGGCGCGGATGAACCCTCGGGCCATCTCCAAACAGGTCGGTCACCACCACCTCAGGAGGCCGCCATGGCATTCCCAAACGTCACCGACATCGTCGCGACGACCATCGAGAACCGCAGCAAGAAGCTCGCGGACAACGTCACCAAGAACAACGCCCTGCTGTCGCGCCTGAACTCGCGCGGCAACATCCGCACCGTCTCGGGCGGCTCGCTCATCCTCGAAGAGCTGAGCTTCGCGGAGAACGCGAACGTGGGCTGGTACTCGGGCTACGACCTGCTGCCGGTGGCAGCACAGGACGTGCTCAGCGCCGCGCAGTTCGACTTCAAGCAGGCCGCCTGCCCCGTGGTCATCTCCGGCCTGGACCAGCTGAAGAACAGCGGGAAGGAGCAGATGATCGACCTGCTCGAAGGCCGCATCAAGGTCGCCGAGTCGAGCATGATGAACCTGCTCGCGCAGGGCGTGTACTCGGACGGCACCGCCGCTGGCGGCAAGCAGGTCGTGGGTCTGAACGCCGCCGTGCCGGTGAACCCCGCGACCGGCACCTACGGTGGCATCGACCGCGCCACCTGGACCTTCTGGCGCAGCAAGACCACGACCGCTGGTGCCGCGCTCACGAAGGACACCGTGCAGGCCGCCTTCAACGACATGTGGGCGTCGCTGGTGCGCGGCTCCGACCGGCCCGACCTCATCGTGGTCGACAACTTCATGTGGGGCATCTACCTCGCCTCGCTGCAGGCGCAGCAGCGCTTCACCGGCACCGAGGTGGGCCAGCTCGGCTTCCCGACGATCAAGTACATGGACGCCGATGTGGTGCTCGACGGTGGCATCGGCGGCTATGCGGTGGCCAAGACCGCGTACTTCCTCAACACGAAGTACCTGTTCTGGCGGCCGCACGCGGATCGCAACATGGTCCCGCTGGCGCCGAATCGCCGCTACGCGATCAACCAAGACGCCGAGGTGCAGATCATCGCCTGGGCCGGCAACCTCACCAGCTCCGGCGCGCAGTTCCAAGGCCGCCTGATCAGCCCCTGATCCCGCGTGATGGGGAGGCTGCTGGTGAGCTTCCCTTCGCGGTTGCCACTTCCCGGGGCTCACGCCCCGGGTCTTTTGGAGCAAGCACATGACACGACATACCCCGGCACCTCCGCGTCCCGACCCCGCCGACGCCGACGCTCGCTCGATGCCCGCCGACCCGGACAACGGCGACGAACCTGCAGCCGATCCCGATGCACCCAAGCAGGAGAAGCGCTCGGAGCTGGACGACCCGAACCATCCGCTGCATCACCTGCGTGATGCCTGAAGGAGGACGACATGGCAGCAACCTTTGGCAGTTCTGCGGCGCCGGTCGTGGTCGATGAGACCGCGAGCCAGGGCACGGGCGCGGTGAGCACAGGCATTGCCGTCACCGGCGCCGACGGCGCTGCGGTCGCCAACCAGCGCATCGGTGGTGCGGCTTTCAACCTCACCGTCGAGACCGACGCCAACCTCGCGACACCCGAGTGACCCCACAACCGGAGAACTACATGGACACCTACGACGGCGACCCGACCATCTTCACGCGGCAGAACGCTGGCGACGAATCACTGTTCGTCGTCTTCTACATGGGCGTCATCAAGAACGAGGGAAAGACTGCGGAGCAAGGCCGCGCGATCTTCGATGACGTCGAGTGCGTGCGCATCATCATCCCCGGCGACAAGAACACCGTGATCGACCGGCCGGCGAGCGCGCAGGACAAGCAGCGCTTCAGCAAGCAGTACGGCATGTTCAAGCAGGGCATGAGCGAGGAGGAGCAGGTCAGCGGCACGCGCCTGACCGACTGGCCCTTCCTCACCCGCGCGCAGTGCGAGGAGTTCCGCTACCTGGGCATCAAGACGGTGGAGCAGCTCGCTGGCGTGCGCGATGACATCGTCTCTCGCGTACCTGGGCTCACGCAGCTCAAGCAGCACGCCCAGGTGTGGCTGGGCAAGACGCAGAGCGCGGCCGAGGCGGCGAAGACCTCGAAGCTGATCGCTGATCAGGCCGCGCAGATCGCTGCGCTGCAAGAGGCAGTGCGCGATCAGGCCGCGCGCATCGAGAAGATGCTGGCCACCGGCGTGAAGGCGTGACATGGCGCTGTTCAACAAACGCGGGACCGCCCTGACGATCATTCAGGACGCATGCGGGCAGCTCGGCCTGCCCGTGCCCGCGTCTGTTGTGACCGCCACCAACGACACCACGGCGCAGCAGATGCTGCGCCTGCTCACGTGGTCCGGGCGCAAGCTGATCAAGCCCACCAACACGCACCGCTGGCAGCAGCTGCTGCGCACCTGGGAGCTGGTCACCACCGGCGCGACGACCTACGCGCTGCCGGCCGACTGGGACAGCTTCGAAGACCTGACCGCCTGGAACGTCACCTCGCGCTTGCCGATGCTGGGCCCGGCCACGGACCCGCAGTGGCAGTGCCTGAAGGCACGCGCGCTGGGAAACTCGACCATCTCGGTGATCTACCGCACTCGCAACGGGCTGTTCGAGATTTACCAAGCACCGCCCACCGCGCAGAGCCTGCGCATCGACTACAGCTCGCGCGCTTGGGTGCACGACGCTGCGGACGTCAGCGAGTACCGCGACTTCATCGACGCCGACGATGACATCGTGCAGTACGACAACGAGCTGATCACCGCACTGCTCAAGCTGCAGTTCCTCACCGCCAAGGGCTTCGACACCTCCGCCGCGCAGAGCGAGTACGACGAGCTGCTCGAAGCTGCGATCAGCGCTGACAGCGACGCGCCAGTGCTGCGGGTCACGCGCAGCGACAGCTACCCGCTGCTCACCACCGAGTTCAACACACCCGACACGGGCTACGGGAGCTGACCATGCTGATGCCCGCCCGTCGCGCACGGCACACGCCGCAGCGGCTCGTGCAGCAGCTGCAGACGGTGCTGCCCCCGGTGCGTGGGCTGAACACCACGGGTGCCATCGCGGACATGCCGCCCACCGACGCCATCGAGATGGACAACCTCATCTCCAGCGAGCTGGGCCTGACCTTGCGCACGGGCTGGCGCGAGTACGCGACGAACATCGGCGGCGACTCGATGGGCGTGGTGCGCACGGTCATGTCGTACGAGGGTGCGCCTGCAAACTCACTCGCGAACCCGCTGACGTCATCGACGCTGTTCGCTGTTGTCGACGAGGGCATCTTCGACATCGAGGGCGGCGGCGACATGACGGCAGTGCCGACGGTCATGGCGCTGAGCGGCGCCACCAACGCGGGCACGATGAGCCACGTGCAGTTCACCGCTGCAGGCGGCGCGCAGTACCTCATCGCGTGCAGCGAGACCGACGGCGCCTTCCTCTACAACGGTGTGTCGTGGATGAAGATGACCAGCGTCGGCGCCCCTGGTCCAGGCATCGTCACCGGTGTCGATCCGTCGACCTTCGTGCAGGTGTGCGTGTGGAAGAAGCGGCTGCTGTTCATCAAGCGCGCCAGTGCGGAGATGTGGGCGCTGCCGGTCGGCGCAGTGGGTGGTGCGGCGACGCTGTTCGACTTCGGCCCGCAGCTCATCCACGGCGGCGCGGTGCTGGGGCTTGCGAACTGGACCCAGGACGATGGCGCGGGCATCGACGACCGGCTGGTGATCCTGGGCACCTCGGGCGACCTTGTGATCTACGAGGGCACCGACCCGACCGACGCCACCAAGTTCTCCAACGTGGGCACGTGGTACATCGGCCAGCCGCCGGTGGGCCGGCGCTGCTTCACGACCACCGGCGGCAACGTCTACGTGCTCACGCAGTTCGGCGTGATCCCGGTGAACCAAGTGGTGCAGGGTGGCCTAGACAACATCCTCACCAGCGACACCGACCTGCTGGTGCAGCTGCGCAAGCTGCAGGAGACACTGAACACCGACTTCCAGACGCTGCTCAACACCGAAGGCTGGGAGCTGCTCGCGCTGCCCAACCTCGCGCTGCTGCAGATCGCGCGCCCGAGCATCAGCGTCAGCGAGAACATCCAGTACGTCTTCCAGCAGCACAGCATGGCGTGGTCGCGCATGCTCGACGTGCCCGCGCGCACCTTCGCTCGACGGCTCAATGAGGTGTATGGCGGGACCGACAACGCGCGCGTGCTGCGTGTGTTCTCGGGGCACACCGACGGCATGCTGCTCGATGGCACCGGGGCGCAGGAAATCCGCGCGCGCCTCACGCCGGCCTTCAGCTACCTGGGCGCGCCGACGGTCAAGAAGCAGCTGCTGATGATGCGGCTGAGCTTTCTGGCCAGGGCCAATCCCTCGTACGCGGCGCTGATGAACGTGGACTTCGAGGTTGACCAGCTCAGCCTCACGCCCACGGCCGGTGGCACTGTGGGCTCGCTGTGGGACAGCTCGTACTGGAACCAGGACTTCTGGGCCGGTGGCCGCCGCTCGTTCGGCGAATGGCGCTCGGTGGAAGCGTTGGGCTTCGCCATCGCGCCGTCGGTGTTCATCAGCTCCGAAGAGGCGACCACGCTGGCGAGCATCGAGTACATGTACAAGATGGGAGGCCCGCTGTGATGCAGGTGAGCGACGCACGCTTCGTTCACCTGTTCTTCCAGAACAGGCTCGGGCTGCACTGGTCGAACGACTTTCGCGGCGCGGTGTACGTGCCCGACGAGTTCATGGGGCGGCCTGCCAGCATGGACCACGTGGCCGTGGCCGTGGGCTTCAACGGCTTCATCGGTCGCACCTGCTGCATCCACATCGTGATCCAACGCCCCGAGCTGTTCTCGCGGCGAATCATTCGCGAAATCTTCGAGTACGGCTTCCTGCACGCCGGCTGCGAGGTGCTGCTGGCCTTGATCGATTCGACCAACGTGCCCTCGCGCGAGCTGGTGCAGCGCGTGGGCTTCGAGCTGTGCGCAACGGTGCCGCATGGCGGGCTCGAGGACGACCTCGAAATCTGGCAGATGACGCGCGGCGCGTGCCGCTGGCTGAAGCCGCATTGAAGGACCACCATGGGCAAGAAGAGCGGACCACCTGCACCGGACTACACCGGAGCCGCGAAGGCACAAGCCGAATCCAGCCAGGAGCAGGTCGCGCAGCAGACCTGGGCCAACCGTGCGAACCAGACGAACCCCTGGGGCAGCACGTCGTGGAGCGCGAACAAGGCCATCGACCCGTCGACCGGCAAGCCGGTGACCCAATGGACCGAGAACACCACGCTGGACCCGCGCCTGCAGAGCGCGCTGGACTCACAGATCGCGCTGCAGGGCGGCCGCAGCGACCTCGCCAACAGCTTGCTGCCGCGCGCGCAGCAGGAGTTCTCGCAGGCGATGAACTGGGGCAACGCGGCGCCGTGGGCGAGCGGCCCGCAGGCCGGGCAGCTCAACGCCATGACGAACCCGTTCGGGTTCGGGCCTCGACCGCAGGCCACGGACACGTCGCGCCAGGGCACGCCGCAGCTGCAGACGTCGCTCGACTTCAGCGGCGCGCAGCAGGTGCAGGGCTCAGCCGATCAGCGCGCGCGTGCGGAGGATGCGATCTACCGCAGCGCGACCTCGCGGCTGGATCCGCAGTGGCAGCAGCGCCAGCAGTCGCTGGAGACCGACCTCGCCAACCGTGGCATCTCGCAGAACAGCGAGGCGTACTCGCGCGCCATGGCGGACTTCGACCGTTCGCGCAACGACGCCTACGCCCAGGCGCAGATGAACGCGATCACCGGCGGTGGTGCCGAGGCGCAGCGCAACTTCGGCATGGACATGGGGCTGCGGCAGCAGCAGGTCGGCGAGGTGGGCCAGCAGGGTCAGTTCACCAACACCGCGCTGGGCCAGGGCTTTCAGTTCGGCAACACCGCGCGTGACCAGCAGCTCGCCGCGCAGCAGCAAGCGTTCGCACAGCAGCTCGGGGCGAGTCAGTTCGGCCTGGGCCAGCAGCAGCAGGCCTTCGGCCAGCGGCAGGCCGCCGGTGCGCAGAACTTCAACCAGGGCTTGCAGGCCGCGCAGTTCCAGAACCAGATGCGCCAGCAGCAGCTGGCCGAGGAGATGCAGCGGCGCGGCTTCAGCCTCAACGAAATCAACGCGATCATCAGCGGCCAGCAGGTGGGCATGCCGCAGTTCAGCGGCTACAACCAAGCAGGCGCTGCCCAGCCGGTCGACTACATGGGCGCCGCGCATGCGCAGTACGGTGCTGCACAGGACGCGTACCAGAACAAGATGGCGGGCACGAACGCGCTGCTGGGAGCCGCCGGCCAGTTTGGCCGCGCGTTCATGTTCGGGCCGTAAAGGAGAACGACGATGACCTACCCCGACTACTCGCTGATGCAGGGCCAGCCGATGCAGCCCGGCATGCGGCCGCCCGGTGCTCCAGGCGCTCCAGGCCTGCCGGCTCCTGGCGCGATGCCGCCGCCGGCAATGGGCGCCGCTCGTGGCGGCCAGCTCGATCCGGCGATGGTGCAGGCCATCCTTGAGATGCAGGGCCTGGGCACGGCGCGCAGTGGCATCGCGCGTCAGCAGGCGCTGGCTGATCAGCTCCGCGCCGATGCTGCGCAAGGCCTGCAGCCCGGCAAGGGCTACCGGCCGGGCATCGCCAACCTCGCCGCGTCCTTGTTCACCGACTACAAGGCGGGCCAGGGCGAGAAGGACCGGCAAGCGCAGCTCGGGCAG
>Ga0307416_100000160_pt1 | contig 38707 bp, 40 predicted proteins | sample DK1Cmetagenome_2_FD_203821 | JGI IMG/M metagenome (GOLD analysis project Ga0307416, IMG submission 203821) | Maize rhizosphere microbial communities from greenhouse at UC Davis, California, United States - DK15-C-3 | ecosystem: Host-associated > Plants > Roots > Rhizosphere > Soil | place...
GTTCGCCACCGCCAGCCAATGGGTCGACAAGCTCGCCGACGCCCACACCAGCGGACGATTACAGGCTGAGCTTCTTAGGCTGAGCCGCTATCCGCTGCTGGTGATCGATGAGGTCGGCTACATCCCCTTCGAACCCGAAGCAGCGAACCTGTTCTTCCAACTCGTCTCATCCCGGTATGAGCGCGCCAGCCTGATCGTCACCCCCAACAAGCCATTCGGCCGCTGGGGCGAGGTCTTCGGCGACGAGGTCGTCGCCGCCGCCATGATCGACCGCCTCGTCCACCACGCCGAAGTCGTCTCCCTTCGCGGCGACTCCTACCGGCTCAAAGACCGAGACCTCGGCCGAACATCAACAACAAGCAACGATGACCAATGACCAACCAGGGGGTCAAAATTCAGTTGCCGTCAGGGGGTCAATTTTCGCCTGCCGTTGACAACCCGCCGCCACGCCCACCGCCGCAGCCGCCAGACTATGGCCGATCAGTCTCCGTAGTGGCGTGCCAGCCGACGGGCGCCTGACGGGCTGCCGCGCCTCCCGGGACCCCGAGAAGCTACGGCGCGTAGTGTACTGGTGCGCCCAGTCGGTCAGGGCAGGATGACGGGCAACATGCTCCGGGTCGGAAAGGGGAACGGAATTAATGGGGAAAGTCCGCGAGCGGTAGCCGGTTGTTTGGATCGCACGCGTCGCCGGTACGGCTTCTACTGGAGCGCGTTCGGTGCGGCCGCCGTCGCGCTGGCCGGGGTGTGGACGGGCGTTGTCCTGCTCGGCGACAGCTGGCTGCAGCTGATCTTGGCCCAGCTTGGCTTTCTCGGCCACGAAGCGTGTCATCGCCAGATCTTCCGATCGGCGCGCTGGAACGAGTGGAGCGGCGCGTCGCCTCCGGTCTGTTGGTCGGCATCAGCCACGGCTGGTGGATGAACAAGCACAGCCGGCACCATGCCAGCCCCAACCAGCTCGGCAAAGACCCCGACATCGAGAGCCGGGCCGTCGCCTTCAGCAGCGAAGCCGCGGATCGTCGGCGCGGCCTCGGCGCACGGCTGGCCCGGCGTCAAGGCAGCTTCTTCCTCGCGCTGCTGATGCTGGAGGGAGTAAGCCTGCACGCCTCGTCGATCGGCCGGGCGCTTGGCCGCCGACCGGTGAAACACCGCCCGGTGGAGATCACCTTCCTGGCGGTTCGGATCCTCCGCTACCTGGGGTTGGTCTGGCGGAGACTCTGGGTGTGGCCCTCAACAGCGAGATGGTGTTCGTCGGGGGCAGCGCCGGCCCTCTTCTCGGTCCGTCATGATGGACGCGGTAACGGCGTCGGGACCACAATTGGACGATGATCTTCCCATTCCTCAAAGATGGTTAGGTCATCGTACTCAAGGTAGAAGGGCAGACCTTCGAAGACCAGCGCGCGAACCTCTTCCAGGGTCTCTCCGACCGCGACGAAACCGTCAACGTCGGCAGAGTCGGCCCAAATTGAGCCCTCTTCCTCGCGGTACGTCACAATTATCTGCTTCACGCGGCACCTCCCATCACAGCAATCTGAGCGCCTCCAGATCCCACTTGCTAGGAGTGAGATCCCAATGAGCAAAATAGGGCAACTGGCCTCAGATCATCACCAAAGCCGCCTCGATCACGGTCGAGCTGGTCGAAGCGGACTAGACGCCTGCGGCTGTCCTCGTCCGATGGTCCTCCACGGCGCGGCGGACGTGGGCGGTGCTACGGCTGTCGGCGGCGGGCGCCTGGGTAGGTGAGGCCGGGCAGGCCTAGATGGCTCAGAGCGGGCCGCTGAGGTTACGGGCCCCCGCCTAAGTTCGTCACTCCTCGGCAAAGGGTTGGATGGACACGAAGCTCAGCAGGTCGCCGGAGGTCTGGTAGCTGTGGACGACCCCACGGAGCGCAAGGTCGCGTACCTCGCGGTCGTCAGCCATCCGGCCGGTGAGACGGTCGCTCACCTCATCGATAAGTTCCTCGAGCGACGCTTCGCGCAACGTCTGTGGTTTGCGTGGTTTTGGTCCCGGCTTCGCTTTGGGTACGTCGTCGCCAAGCTGCCGGGCTCGGTGCCTCCGCATCTGTTCCGCGGCAGTCATCGGCTCTGGGTTCTCCGGGTTAGGAGTCTCGCCCATGTTCGTAACGTAGCTCACTCGTCGAGGCCGTCGAGGAGCTCAGCGACCCAGGCCCGCTGCTCTGCTTCCCGTTCCAGAACGTCGGTCGAGTGGTTCGGTAACGGCCCTCCAAGGCATTCCGGACAAGCCGGACGATCGTGCCCTCGCCGAGCGCTTCGGCTTCCCGTGCCTCGTGTTGCCGCGCCGGGTGGAATCGGCTGTCCAGCTTCCAAACCGGTGTGAGGCCACGCTCGGCGATCTGCTCCGCTTTCCCGACAGTGCAAGCATCGTCGTGCGGCTGTTCACTGAAGCCCACAAAGCACTGGCCCAGATCAAGGCGCCGGGCGGCTGTGACCCCGCGGGCCGACAACAGGGCAATGCAGGACTTACGCCGCCTCCCCGAACCTACGAGCGGGGTGCCCAGGCGTCCTACATGCAACGGTCGAACAACCGGCAACTGCTACGGCACAGAGGGTGTGAACGTGTTGATCACATTTCGCTGAGGCCAAGGCCATCGTCTGCGCCGCTGAAGCCGCGACCTGGCCCGTTGGCGAGTACAAGACTGAGCCGCTCGGCTATGAAGACGAAACGCACTTCCGAGTCGTGCGCGATGCGAAGCAGCCGGACCGGAGCATCCGGATCCGAATTCTCGTCATCGTCCCTGTTTTAGTGCCGCTGGTCGATAAGCAGACCGGGGAGATTGAGTACGTGTGCCGCACCTGCCGGAGGTCGTCAAGCGGCTGGACGCCCTGACACCGATGAGCGGCTGGCGACGAAACAACAACCCTGCCATTCGGCCAGAAACCCTCCCAGGAGCCGCGAACGCGATCGAGTACGTTCGGGGCCTTCTGTGTTGCTTCGTGGCCTCAGAGGGCGCTGAGCAACAGCTCGCGCACCAGCTCTTTCCACTCGCCTAAAGCTCGTTCAGGATTCGAGTTCTCTGCTGTTTGTGCTCATCTGGCGTAATCTTCCCGTCGGCGAGCAGCCGATCGACAGCCGCCAGTCGCTCCTCCACGGACTGCATTGGCTCGGGCAGACCTTCGATCTGAGCATGCGCGCCGAACTTCTGCCTGAACCTCTGCACAGCCGCCGCTATGTCGTGAATGTTTCCGGTCGCTGATAGAACCACCGCGACAATTGCGGCTGCCTCAGTCATATCCCGGGTCTCCCGCGGCATCGCGTACTGAACCGAGACCCCCTGCTCTTCCAGCATTTGCACAAGCATGCTGACGCCCCGTACGCCTCCCCGATATGTCAGCCGAACGGTGTCAGATTCCATCCGACTAGCCAAGCACAATGGAGCGCCGAGACGACAAGAGCGGCCTATGGTTGCGACAGCAATCATGATCAAGATCTCGCAGACCTATAGCAGTGTCACGAGGCGCCATCTTGTTTGACCTCGACTCTGGCCGACGGCCACGCGCTCAGTGAGCCCAGGCCCAGACCGATCACAGTGATCAGCGAGATGAACCGCACCGTGTCGATCCAGCCGGTCCAGAAGAAATCGGAATCAGCAGCGCGCAGGCGATGGTGATCCAACCATTAGCTCGGCGCAACCACACATGCACATTGACAGCCTCGCGAGCGGCGCCTCTCCGCTTCTGTCTCCCGCCCCGCGGCTTGGCCGCGTCCCCACCGCTCGTTCCGCTGTCCAGAGAGTCGGCGGCTGTGAACCGGCCGCGCACGAAATTGAGGCCTATCGGAGATTTCGTCGAGAGAGCCGACCACTGTCCTGAGGTGGTCGAGACGCCCGAGTTGTTCAGCAATCTGAAGTAAGGCGTTTCCGATGCCGATGAGCGCCAGCGTGTTTGCGTGGCTGGGGTTGCCGTGCACCTGCTTGGCGTCATTATGCAGTTCTGCGGGCGAGCTGTCCATGGTTGATCATGTCTGTCTTCCTTTCGAATAAGTTGAATTGGTCAGATCGCGGCGCCTGACATGACGCAAACTCTCGAAGGATGCATCAAGAGCGGCGAGCAGCCACTCAGCGTCTGGTTGGTCGAGCCAATTAATTGGGATTGTCTCGATTGAGCGGCCAGGAGCTTGGTGGATGTGGCCAGATCGTGCGCCATGCCGGACGGGATGGCCCGCTGCGCGATGCCCAGCACAGGCCGCGATCGTGCTTGTCGCGGATGGCGAGGGCGATCGCGGAGAGCAATAGGGCGGTGTCGGATGTCGCCCGGGAGTATCAGGTGTCGTGGCCGACTGCGCATAAGGCCTTGGTGAGCGCCGCCGCAGCGTGGCTGCCCGAGCCGGAGCCGACAAGCGGGCTGGGGATCGATGAGACCCGGTTCCGGTCGGTGCGTTGGATCCTGGACGGCATCACCTGGAAGCGGTCCGACCCATGGTTGACTTCGTTTGTTGACTGCAGTCGCGACGGGCCGGGATCGCTGCTGGGGTTGGCGCCTGGCCGCACCGGGGCGTGTGTGCGGGAGTGGCTAGGCGAGCAGTCTGAGGCTTTCCGCAGGCGGATTGAGATCGTGGTGATGAGCTTGTCAAGTCTTCTGTGTAAGCCATGTGGTTGGTTACAGGTGCGTGGTGATTCGGTCGGGGTAGACGAGGGCGAGGGCTTGTTTCCAGTTGGTGGTGATTTGGCCTTCGACGAGGTGCCCTTCGGCTTTGCGTTTGGCGCCGCGGCCGAGACCGGCTTCCTTGGCGCGGTCCCGGGCCCGTTTGTCCTCGATGGTGCAGATGGCTAGCCACAGCAGTTTGATCACCGCGTCGTCGTTGGGGAAGTGGCTGCGGTTCTTGATGATCTTGCGGAGCTGGTAGTTCAACGATTCGATGCTGTTGGTGGTGTAGACGACCCGTCGCAGCATCGGCGGGAACGCCAGGAACGGTGTGAAGCGCTCCCATGCGTTCTCGAAGGTGGCGACGGTGTGGGGGTTCTTGCGGCCCAGCTCGGAGGCCTTGAACGCCTCGAGCTCGATCCGTGCCGCGTCGGCGTCGACAGCCTGATAGATCGGTTTCAGCGCGGCCGCGACATTTTTGCGGTCGTGCCAGTTGACGAACCGCATCGCCGCCCGGATCAGATGCACCACACAGGTTTGGACCGTCGAGTTCGGCCAGGTCGCCTCGATCGCCTCGGGGAAGCCGGTGAGCCCGTCGCAGCAGACGATCAGCACATCCTTGATGCCACGGTTAGCCAGCTCGGCGCACACCCCGGCCCAAAACTTCGCACCTTCGGATGTTTGGACCCAAATCCCCAGCACATGCTTGATGCCATCCATGTCCACGCCGACGGCGATGTGGGCAGCTTTGTTGCGCACGTGAGCGCCGTCTTTAACCTTGACCACCAAAGCGTCGAGATACATCACCGGATACAACGCCTCCAAGGGCCGCCGCTGCCAAGCCACCACCTCCTCTGCCACCTGGTCGGTGACTTTAGAGATTGTTTCGTGGGACAGCTCGGTGCCGAGCGTGGAGACCAGGTGATGCTGAATGTCGCGGATCGTCATGCCGCCGGCATACAGGCTGATGATCATCTCATCCAGGCCGCCGAGCCGGCGCGACCCTTTGGGTATCAGCTGCGGGGTGAAGCTGCCGTTGCGGTCCCGCGGAACCGCCAGCTCAACCTCACCGATCTCGCTGGAAACAGTCTTCGGGCTGGTGCCGTTACGCGAGTTCGGAAACAACGACGCATCCAGATCGCCGCGCTCATAACCGACATGATCAGTCAGCTCGGCTTCCAAGCCACGCTCCAGCGCCGCTTTCAACATGCTGCTCAACAAGCCGTCATCGCCGGCCAGCGGCACTTGGCCGGCATCGATCTGGTCGAAGATCCCATCCAGCGCACCAGAGGCCTTCAGCCGATCAGCCAACTCCCGCTGCCGCACGCGCCGCTCGCCGCGCTCTGTGCTCTCGGTCATGGTCTTGGTCACAGCAGTGTCCTTTCGTATCAGGTACCCCACTGCTTACACAAAACATCTGACACCTCTGTGGTGGGTGATCGATCCATCCATCCCGCACCGTACGCCTCCGGCATCCGCGCCGCCCTCCCGAACACCAAGGTGGCTGTCGACATCTGGCACCTGGTCGCCTTGGCCAACCAGATGGTCACCCAGGTCCGGCAACGTGCCACTCGCGAGCAGCTGGGCCGCCGTAGTCCTCGCCGACATCAACGAAGCCGCCCTCGACACTGCTGCCGACGCATTGGCCGCCGCAGGTCACCAAGCGCTCGATGTGGCCTGTGACGTCTCTCAGGAGGACCAGGTCGAGGCCATGGTCGGCCGGGCCGTGGCCACCATCGGCCGGCTGGAAATGGCGTACAACAACGCCGGGATCCAAGCCCCACCAACCGACGCGGCCGACGAGCCGGCCGAAACCTTCGATCGCGTGGATGCGATAAACCTTCGCGGCGTGTGGGCCTGCATGAAGCGTGAGCTGCGGCAGATGCGCACTCAAGGCAGCGGTGCCATCGTCATCTGCTCCTCTCTGGGCGGTCTGGTCGGACTGCCCGGCCGCGCCGCGTACCACGCCTCAAAGCACGGGGTCATCGGCCTCACGCGGAGCGCCGCCCTGGAATACGCGCCGCGCGGGATCCGGATCAACGCCGTCTGCCCTGGAACGATCGAGACACAGATGGTGACCGAGATGATCGCCAAGGGCGAACTGAGCGTGCCCGACGCAGCCAACCAGCCGATCGGCCGACTCGGTCGAGCTGACGAGATCGCCGCCGCTGTCCTCTGGCTCAGCAGCCCCGGCGCCAGCCTCGTCGTCGGCGTCGCTCTCCCCGTCGACGGCGGCTACACCGCCCGCTGACATTGGGATGGGATAGCGATGAAGGGAGGCGGGCAGCGTCTTCGACCTCGAGCTTCCGCGAGGCCGCCGCTGGCTACCGGGCCATGGACTGGCGGGATGCGATCAAGGTGCTCCTTCGCCCATGAGCCACACGTCGCCCATAACGGTGAGATGAGCCAATGTAGAGGAGCAGACGATGCCTGAATCGAACGGAAGCTACGCGGGCAAGGTTGCCTTCGTGACCGGTGCCGGGAGCGGTATTGGCCGCGCGACCGCCGTCGCGTTCGCGCGTGAGGGTGCCAGAGTGGTGGTCGCTGACGTGTACGACCGGGGCAACAAGAAACGGCCCGCATGATCGAGGAAATTGGTGGGCAGGCGCTCGCCGTTAGGTGCGACGTGACCCAAACCCGAGGAGATAAAGGCTGCGTTGGATCAAGCGGTCGAAACGTCGGGCGCGTCGACGCTGCCTTGAACAACGCCGGCGTCGAACAGCCGATAACGGCCACGGCCGATCTCACCGAGGAGGAATGGCACCGGATCATCGCGATCAACCTGGACGGCGTGTTCGCGTGCACGAAGCATGAGATCCCGCTGATGCTCAACCAAGGAGGCGGCGCGATCGTGAACACCTCCTCGAAGGCTTCGCAGGCCAAGCCGCGTACACGGCGGCCAAACACGGCGTGATCGGGCTCACCAAATGTGCAGCCCTGGACTACGCGTCGTCGAACATCCGCGTCAACGCGATCTGCCCCCGGGATCATCGATACCGAGATGATGGATCGGTTCACCGAGGCACGTCTGAGGGGCGGGATCGGGTGACCGCGCAGGAGCCGGTAGGACGGATGGGTATGCCGGAGGAGATCGCGGCCGCCGTGCTGTGGCTTTGCTCGGATGCGGCTTCCTTCGTCACCGGACACGCCTTGGTCGCCGACGGCGGCCAAACGGTGTAATGCCGTCCGACGCCGGCCGTGCCAGCCGAACGGCCACCGCGGTGCTAGTCGCGGTAACACTCGCGCTAGCTTTCGCCGCCACTAGATATCCGCGGCCGCGGCCCGCTCATGCCCCCATGGCAAGGGCGCCGACAAAGGCTCAGTCGAGCGCCGCCGCGCGATAGAGGATGGCGTGCTCAGGGTGCATGTCGGCGGCCATCACGCCGGTTGATCCCAGTGCGGAACCGGAGAGCACGAGGCCAGGTCCGCCGTCAGTCGGCACACCCCAGCCGAGCGCTCGACGCTCGCCTGACGGCTCGAACTCCCTGGTGATAGCTCCCCACCAGGCCGGTGGATTCAAGCCCGAGGGCGGGCGTCCTATCGGGATCGGGTAAATACGGTAACGCTGGCCCGGATCCAATCCGGGGAATCGCAGTCGGCCGGGCAGCATCACGTCGGAGCGACCGATCAAAGCGACCGTGTAGATCGCCTCCGAGCGATCAGGGGCAACGATGCCGTACGCCACGATGTTGGGGTCCGGAAAGTCGACGCGCACCAAATCACCCCCCATCAGCAGCCGTCGGTTGCCCTTGTAGAAACTGACCCACTCCCGGAGGTCGCCCAACTCCTGGGCAGTGGCAGCTGTGAGGTCCCATTCGATCCCCAAGTGCCCGAAGATCGCCGTAGCGGCGCGGAAGGAGAGGTCATGCGTCCGGCCGGTGATATGGGAGTTCGCCGAGGCGATGTGCGAGCCCATCAGCTCCGGCGGCACCAGCTGCGAAGTCCAGCGGTTCATCTGCTGCCGCTCCAGCGGATCGATACAGTCGCTCACCCAGATTCGGTCGGTGCGCTCCAATACGCCAAGATCAACACGGGCGCCGCCGGAGGAACAGGACTCGATCTCCAGGCCGGGATGGGCAGCCTTGATCTCATCAACGAGACGGTAGAAAGCCCGGGTCTGCTCATGGATACCAGGACGGCCATCTGGCGTAGTCCCGGCATCGATCAAGTCGCGATTGTGATCCCACTTGATGTAGCTGATCTTGTACTCGGCAAGAATATCGAAGATCGCATCCCGCACGGAGGCGTAGCACTCAGGGATTCCCAAGTTGATCACTTGTTGATGCCGAGACTCGACGGGCAGTCGGTCACCGGTGGCCATGATCCAGTCCGGATGATCTCGCGCCGTCGCAGAATCGAGATTGATCATCTCAGGCTCGAACCAGAGGCCGAACTCCATGCCCAGGGCCGTCACCTTGTCCACCAAGGGATGCAGTCCGTGCGGCCAAACCTCCGTTGAGACAGTCCAGTCGCCGAGCCCGGCACGATCATTGCGCCGGGCGCCAAACCAGCCGTCATCGAGGACATAGCGCTCAACGCCGACAGCCGCCGCGCCTTCGGCGAGCTCAACAAGATGGTCTAGGTCCTGGTGGAAATAGACGGCTTCCCACGTGTTGAGAGTGACTGGACGGCCAGTCGACGGATGGTTGTCTCGTGCCCGGAGGAAGCGGTGGAAGCGACCGGCGACCGCATCAAGTCCTCGTCCGTACGCGCCGTAGATCCATGGGGTGGTATACGTCTGGCCGCTCTGCAGGATCACTTCACCCGGCAGCAGCAGTTCGCCACCGCCGATCACCTGGGTGCCGGTGAAGACCCGCTCCGCATAGTGAGTGTGGTTTCCGCTCCATCCAGTGTGTACCGCCCAGATTTCCCCTTCGGCGAAAGAGAACCCCGGCACTCCAACATGCAGCAGGGTCGCTGCGTCCGCTCCGGTGCGACCCTTCCGCCCCTCGCGCAGATGGACCCCAACCCCCAACGGGCGCCGCTGCGGTACCCGTTCCTTGCCCCAGTGGCCGGCGAAATCCAAGATCTCCCGGGCATGTTGGGGGATAGGAAATGCGACCACGCAGTCATTGACAGTGTATGGGTCGTCGCTGTTGTTGATCACATTGGCGCATGCCCTGATGAGGCCGCCCGCGGTCAGCTCGATGGTGATCTGTACCTGGAGTTGGGCCACCTCGTCGACCGCGTCCACAGCCACCGAGGCCAGTCCGACGTTGATCACCGTGGCTCGCTCCTCAGTGCCACTCACGGGATTGCCGTTAATACGGACTTCACTTGCAGTGAACTTAGGCGACCATGCCCGGCCGGCACGAGACCCGCTCAAGCCGGGGCGACCCACCCAACCGGTCCAGTGCTCCGGCAGTACCGCGAGACGAAACGGTTCGTCGACGACGCTCGCGCCGCCTGGGTCAATGTTGGCAAGGATCAGGGCTTGAACGTCCGCGAGCTCCAGAGTCCCCAAGTCCGCGCCCCAGTGCACGATAGCGGGGAGCTGCCCAGCGGAGACATCGAGCACCAGCGAGACACCGTCGGACCGGAGCGCGATCACGCAGTCTGCACGTTTACTCACCGTATCTCCTTCCGCTGCGCTCGATTTCCAAGCGATTCGCCCTTACCTAGCACGCTAATGGCGAGGGGCGCCAGCCCGATCGGTGCCGGGATGACCCCCTGTCGCGGTTATCCGAACAGCTGGTTGACCTGGTTGTTGGCGTCGGTCAGTGATGTCACAGGGGCCTTGCCAGACAAGACGTCGTCCATGGCTGGCGTCATGATGCCGGTGATCTCGCTGGCGTGGTCAGTGATCGGGAACAAGAACGTGGTCTTGTCCTTCACATTGACGAGGAATGCCGATACGTCGACGCCCTTGGCCTTGAATGCGGCCTCGGCCTTATCAGTGCCGCTCGGGATGGCGGGAAAGACGACGCCTTTCTCGCCTACGATGTTCTGGCAGTCTGGTGATCCGAGAAACTCGACCCACTTTGCTGCTGCGGGCTTGTTCTTCGAGCCCACCCAGATGGAATCAGCCAGGCCGTTGTACATGCTGGCGCGCTTGCCGCTCGGACCGGCTGGAAGCGGCGCGACTCCGGTCTCAATGCCCTTGGCGCCGAACATGCTGCCGATCATCCATGAGCCGTTGGTGATCATCGCGTACTTGCCGGCGGCGTAGATGTCGGACGAGCCCTGGCCAGTGGTTGCTGCGACAGACGGCATGTAACCCTTGTCGATCAGCGATTTGAACCAAGCAATGGTGTCCTGGAACGCGGGCTGGTCGTAGTTGTAGTGGGTTCCCCATGGATTCTTGTCGGTAAATTGCCAGTTGTTGGAGCCGGTGTACATGCTCCACTGGGTCTGTCCGACTCCGCCGCCGGAGCCGCCGTCGAGTCCGAGGCCATAGACCTTGACCTTGGACTTATCGAAGCCCGACTCGTCTCCGCGTTTTCCGCTCTGATCCACCGTAAGGTGGGCGATCAGCTTTTCGTACGTTCCGCCGTCCTTGGGATTCCACTGAAGATTCTGCAGGTCGGCTTCCTTGACTCCCGCGTCCGCGATCAGCTTCTTGTTGTAGAAGATCGCGATGGTGTCGAAGTCCTTGGGCAGGCCATAGCGCTTGCCGTCCGGGCCCTTCCACAGATCCGCCAGGCCTTCCTGGTACTGATTGACGTTGAAGCCATCCTTGGTGAGCGTGTCGTCCAGCGGGACCAGCTGCTCCTGGCTGACGAACTCCGGGTACTTGGCCAGATGGTCGGTAAAGACGTCGGGCGCGTCGCCGGCCACGAAGCCGTTCGTGAGCTTGTCCCAGTAGCTGGCCCACGCGAACTGGGTGATCTTGACATTGATATTGGGGTTCGCCTGCTTGAACTTGTCAGCGCAGGCTTGGTACGCCGGCAGTTGATTGGCGTCCCACAGCCAGTAGCTGACGTCACCGGAGGCGTTGCTGGTGTCGATCGCGCCGCCTTCGGCGCCACCGCCGCCCTCCTGGGCGCCACCGCCGCCGCCACATGCGGTTAGAGTCAGGCTTAGGGCAGCCGCGCCGACCAGCACGGCTCCCAGCTTCTTACGCATTCTTGCCATTCTTGGCAGATCCTTTCGCGTTTACCTCGGCACGATCACCGGGTGGTTGATGGGTCACAGCGTTCACTTGACGCCGGAGAAGCCGATCGAGTTGACGATCTTCTTCGCGAACGCGAAGAACAAGATGAGGATTGGGAGCGCAGCGACCAGGACAGCGGCCATCAGTCCGGCCCAGTCAGGGCTACCCTGTGGCGTCTGGGATTGGAACACGCCGAGCGCCACCGTCAGCACGCGGACCTGGTCCTTGCCACCTACGAGAAGGGGCCAGAAGTACTCGTTCCACTGGGTGATGAAGGTCAGGATGAACAAGGTGATGATGGGCGCCCAGCTCATCGGCAGGACAATCCCAAAGAAGATCCGCCAGTGCCCGGCGCCGTCGAGCTTTGCGGCCTCCTCGATCTCCTTGCTAATGCCGAGGAAGAACTGCCGCAGGAAGAAGATCGCGAAGGGTGTCATGAAGAAGTAGGGCAGGATCAAGCCGGGGAAGGTGTTGAGAAGTCCCAGGTTCTTGATCAGGATGAAGTTCGGCAGCGCGGTGAATATCGGCGGGACCATCAGCGCGGTCAGGAAGATGAAGAAGACCTTGTCCCGCCCGGGCCAGCGCAGCCGCGCAAATGCGTACGCCGCCAATGCGCCGAAGAACACTTGGCCAGCAGTGGACAGCGTGGCGTACACGATCGAATTGCGCAGAAACAGCCAGAAGTTGACTGCCGCCCCAGAACCGCCCTCGGCTTGTGCCTCGGCCGTCGTCGCCAGTCCTAGGACGCGTTTGAACGCACCCCAGGTGAAGTCCACTGGCAGCAGCGAGTTTGGGTCGGAGAACAGTGACCTCGACGTTGAGAACGCCGTACGGATCATCCAGTAGAACGGGAACAACGTGATCAGAATGAGGATGATCATTGCTGTCCACGCGGCAATCCGGCCGGCGTTGAACCGCTTGGTTTTGGCCTCGGGCTCCGCTGCAACAGTGGCGTGAGAAGGAGCAGTTGTCGTTGCCATAGCTGATTCCTCTCAGGCCAAGTCGGATTCGCCGGCCCGCAGAATCCTGAGTTGGAAGAGCGCGACCGCGGCGAGGATGATGAACAAGATCACCGAAAGGGCGCTCGCGTAGCCGAACTGACCTTCGGTAAAGCCCTTTTGGTAGATGTAGTACTGCATGACACGGCTGGCATTGCCTGGGCCGCCCTTCGTCGTCACTGCCACAGTGTCAAAGACCTGGAACGAGCCGGTCACCGTGATCACCAAGACCAGCGCGAGGATGGGCCGCAGCAGCGGCAAGGTGATGCGCCAGAAGGACTTCCATTCGGTGCTGCCATCGACCGACGCGGCCTCGTAGACATAGCCAGGTATCGTCTGCAACCCGGCGAAGACCAGCAGCGCCGTATAGCCCATGTGCCGCCAGACGTTGACCACGGCAATGGTCGGAATTGCCCAAGCGGCATCGCCGAAGAACGGGATCCGGTCGAACCCGATAGCCGCGATAAAGCCGTTGACAAGGCCAATCTGGTAGTCCAAGAGCCAGAACCACACCAGCGCCGCAATGACATTGGAGATCAGAAATGGCAGCAAGATCAGGCCGCGGATGACGGTTGACTGCGTGAGCCGATGCATCAGCACCGCGATCGCGACAGCGAGGACTGTCTGCAGCACGATATTGATCAGAACGTACTCAACAGTCACGTAGAGCGCGTTCCAAAACAACTTGTCGTTGAAAAGCTTGGTGAAGTTGGCGAAGCCGATGTAATGCGGGGTTCCGAGCAAGTTGTACCTGGTCAAGCTGAAGTAGAAGCCGCGGAAGAACGGGTAGACATAGAACACCAGGAAGCCGATGGCCGCGGGCAGGATGAAGATCAGCGCCATGCCCAGATCGCCGCGGCCAGGCGGCCTGTCAGTCCCCCGTATTCCGGTCTTGTAATCGGCTGCAACGACGGGCTCAACTATGTCGGTGGTCATGCGCTCGCTCCTTCGACACTCAGAGGCTGAACCGTTGGGGCAGGGGCAAACAAGTGAGACCTCATCGTCTGTTCCTCTCCGGCTCAAATGCCTTCGCCAGCGCGATGCCGAGGCGCCCGCAACGGTCGCGTTGCGCGCGAAGCTACACCTGTAGACCGGGGCGTAGCAAGACTTTCATCGCATTGTGTCCAAGAATTTGTGCGGATTCGAGACCGTTTGTCAGCGTCGCGGTGTCGCCGATTGGATTTGTCGGCCTCCGTGAGCGCCTGAGCAGCGGCTGAGCACAGTCACGGCCCAGCCCGCCATGTGCTTGCAGCTAGGCCGAAGTTGCTTGATCTTCAGACCAAATCCGTCGCCATTGGTCCTTCAGGATTGCTGAGACGAGATCGCCGGTAGGCCTCAATCGACGAAACGATTCGACAAGACCCTAAGACTGCGCACTGAGCGACAAACATCGCGGCTGGGCCTAACTGCTGTCCAGCTCGACTCATTGCGACGCCACTAGCGAAATGCTTGTCACTGTTCTTTCTACACATGTAGATTCTGCTTCAGCTGATCAAAACGACCCGAGGGCCGGTGGATATGGTCGTTCAGGCTCCGCTGTGCCGCGTACTCGAATGGCACCTTCGTCATGTCTGACGCGCCCCGGGTGCCGGCAAAGCCGCGCCCTGCGACAAGAGCGGACGTGGCTCGCTACGCCGGCGTCAGTACCGCTGTAGTCAGTTATGTCATCAACGAGGGCCCGCGACGGGTGGCCCCCGAGACCGCTGCCCGGGTACGTGCGGCAATCGAGATCCTTAAATATCGGCCGAACGTCAACGCCCGCGCACTCAAGAAGGGCTTCACGGAGATGCTCGGAGTGGTTCTCCCTGACATCACCAACCCATTCTTCGCCGAGTATGCACGTGCTTTGGAGATTGCTGCCGCCGCCCACGGCTACGTACTCGTCGTGGCCACTTCAGATGGAAACGAGGCTCAGGAGAGCCGGATTTTGAGCGACCTCGCAAACCGGCATGTGGATGGCTTGATCATCGCCACCGTCTTGCCACCCTCTGGCTTCCGTGCCATTACGGCGGGGCGTCCTACCGTCTTAATTAACTGCTCCACACCTTTTCGGGGGTACCCGGCAGTGGGTCCCGCTTCACGGGAAGGTGCGCGCGCGCTTATCGATCATCTCATTACCGTCCATGGCCACCAATCCGTGGCCTTGATCATGGGCGAGTCGAGCGAGCCGATCCCAGAACCTCGCGAGCGAGGGTGGGGCGACGCTTTCCAGGCCTACGAGCTGCCGCCCGGCCCCATCGTTCGGACCAGCTTCAGTCGCCAGGGCGGCTACGAGGCCGCGGTGCAACTCCTAAGCTGGGCGACTCGGCCAAGCGCGATCTTTGTCGCCTCCGATCAAATGTGCACCGGCGCGCTGAAGGCTATTCGAGAAGCCGGATTGCGGTGCCCGGAAGACATTGCCGTCGTGTCTTTCGACGGCACGTCCGAGGCTGAATACTGTTGGCCGCCGCTCACCGTCGCTCGCCAGCCCATCCAAACGATGGCAGAAGCTGCCATTTCCGCTTTCCTCAGCCCGGATTCTGCTGCTGAGTACCAGCGCTTTGACACTGAGCTCGTGATTCGGGAGTCATGTGGATGCAGCCGAAGTGACACCGGGCAAGGGCGGTCGACTGGTGGAGTTAAGACGAGCCGGCGGACCGGTCTTCAAGATGGTAGCTGAGGCCGAGGCCACGGCGGCCTAGCGGTTAGGCCAGAACGGAAGCACTTGGAATCAGCGCCCAGGCAGCAGCGCAGCAACCGACGAACTCGCCGCCAGAAGGCAAGGCAAGGCAAGCATGACTAGAACCTCATCGGCTGCGGCCGTGAAGTAGATCAGGCGGGCCGGACGCTCGATCAGGCCAGTCATCAGATAGGGCGCAAGCGTGTTGACCGCCAGCACCCGGGCGTGCCCTTCGGGTGTGGGATTCCGATCACGCTCGGCATAGACGCCAGCGTTGTGAATGATCGCGTCCATCCGGTCGAGACCGTTGACCTGGTCGGCAAGGCTGCGCCTCTGCTTCTCGCTCGAGAAGCCACCGACGACAACATCCGCGCCGAGGTCAGGAAGGTCAGCAACGCTTGTTGCGCGTTACGGATCGCGTGCATGTACGACAACCTGGTGACCGTGCTCGGTCAGAGCCATTGCGGCTGACCTGCCGATGCCCTGTGTCGAGCCGGTGACTAGAACGCGTGCCATCTTCCGGTCCTTTCGTGCTGGCGAGTGGCTGTACGCCGCAGTGCCCGATGGAGGTCAGGTGGGTATCTGCACCGATCTCGGTGGCGGCCGCTGACTCCGGGTCTGCCATGATGCGCGCTGTATATCGGCCCGGGTCGAAACAAGGTGGTCGGCGCCCTCCGCGTCGACGGCGGTTACACCGCACGCTAACCCCGGCCCTAATCTCTTCCTCATCTTCCAGGCCGTCGCCGCGGTCACCACCCGATGACCGGAAGGATCAAGCGCGACGGATGCTAGGCGTCGAGGGGATACCGTTACCGCTGGCGTGTAGTCTTCAGCGGTTTCGCTGGCAATGTCACCTCCGATGTTGCGTTGCGGCCGAGCCGGGCAAGTCCTGCTCGAAACCTGCAGCCGGATGCGGTGGCCCGACAACAGGGCCGCCCCGAGGTTGACGCAACTCATAGACGAACCCCTGAGAAAGTCCCTGTTAAAGGTGTCCTGATAGGGCATCCGAACGATGCCGGTCGAGTCGTACTGTCGTTCGGCATGGATAACCGGGCTGAGATCCGCGAGTCCTCATCGCGGCGAGCCAAACTCACCCCTTAGCAGGCAGGCCTGCCCGATGTGCGCAACCGTCGCGTCCCCGGCTTGCATCGCGGCGAGGTAGCCGCACTCGCCGGGGTGAGCATCGAGTACTACTCCAGGCTGGAACGCGGTGCCCTGGCCGGGGCTCAGCCACCGTCCTCGACGCGATCGCCCGCGCCCTCCAGCTGAACGACGCGTCGTGGCTTGTCGTTCGCCCAGCGCGGTCAGCACCTCGACCGCCAATTTCTCGATGCGCCCGTCGTGCTCGGCCCCCTCACGACAGCGCGTCGCCTGTGCCTGCGATGCAACAAGCCTGGCTGCCTTAGCGCCTGCTTGCCCATAACCGCTTCCTTCCTCGACAAAAAGTTCGCATTCCCCTACGGCAGGTCGTGTCGACTAAGCGGTCACCGTCTCCAACGCGCCTCGCAAAACGTACCTCCCTCCCCTCTCCGCAATGCCATGTCCGACACACCTTTTGCACGAAAGGCCGCTTGTGGGTCTGCTAGCTGACTGCCAGCAATGCCGCCGTCGACTTCGGGGGTTGTGACGATGAGCATTCACAAGCTCACCGCGGGCCGGGGGTACGACTATCTAACCCGGCAGGTGGCGGCGCTGGATGCCACAGGGAAGGGTCATGTTGGGTTGGCCTCCTACTACACCGAACGCGGCGAAAACCCGGGGATGTGGGTCGGCTCCGGCCTGGCAGGCATCGACGGCTTGCAGGCATGGGACTCGGTGACCGTCGAGCAGATGCGGGCTCTGTTCGGGGCGGGGATGCATCCGTTGGCGACGCAGCGGTTGCAGCAACTCAGCGACGCCGATTTGACCGACGCCAACATCGAGGCGGCGACCCGGCTGGGGTCGCCCTTCAAGGTTTCCGAGATCAAACCGAGCCGGTTTCGGGTTGAGGTGGCGAAGCGGATCGCCGCATTGAATGCGCGGGCGGGGCTGCCGGCAGACTGGCCGGTTCCGCATGCCGACAGGGCAAGGATCCGGAGCGAGGTCGCCCGCGATTTGTTCGCGGCCGAGTATGGCCGGCCACCGGCAGATGCCCGTGAGGTGGCCGGGACGATCGCGAAGCATTCTCGACCGGGGTCGCAGACGATCGCCGGCTTTGATCTGACTTTCTCTCCGGTGAAGTCGGTGTCGACGTTGTGGGCGGTCGCCGACGCGCATACTGCGGCGCAGATCGAACGGGCCCACCGGGCCGCCGTCCATGATGCGCTGCGGTTCCTGGAACAGCATGCCCTGTTCACCCGAGAGGGGCCGGGAGGGATCCGGCAGGTGAACGTCCGCGGCCTGGTAGCGGCGGCGTTTACGCATCGAGACAGCCGCGCCGGCGACCCGGATCTGCACACCCATGTGGCGGTGGCGAACAAGGTCCAAACCCTGAATGGCCGGTGGCTGTCCATCGATGGCCGGGTGCTGTTCAAAGCCACCGTGGCTGCCTCGGAAACCTACAACACCGCCCTCGAGCGGCATCTCCGCGACCGGCTTGGTGTACGGCTCGCCGAGCGGCCCGATACCGATCCAGGTAAACGGCCGGTGCGGGAGATTGTCGGTGTCAACCCGGCACTGATGCAGCGGTGGTCCACCCGAAGGGCATTGATCAAGGACCGGCAGGGTGAGCTGGCGGCCACGTTTCAGCGTGATCATGGTCGGCCGCCGACACCGGTAGAGGCGTTGCAGCTGGCGCAGCAGGCCACTTTGGAAACCCGGGACGCCAAGCACGAACCCCGCAGCCTCGCCGAGCAGCGCGCCAGCTGGCACAAGCAGGCCGCCGAAACACTGGGGGGACCCGAAGCCGTGCAGGCCATGATCGACAGAACGCTCCACCCGACCACAGCATCGAGGTTGCCGGTGAATGGCGCCTGGGTGTCAACGACAGCGGGCCTGGTGCTGGCTGCGTTAGAGGAGCGCCGCTCGACCTGGCAAAGCTGGCATGTCCGCGCCGAGGCGCAACGCCAGACGCGGGCCGCTGAGGTCCCCACCGGCAGGGTCGATGAGCTGGTCGACAGTATCGTCGCAGAGGTCCTCAACACCCGATCGATATCGCTGGCGCGGCCCGACGAAGCGATCCCCGAACCGGCGGCCCTGCGCCGCAGCGACGGGTCGAGCATGTACACCGTTGCAGGCTCCGCCCTGTTCACCTCCGCTCGTATCCTGGCCGCCGAACAGCGACTCGTCACGGTCGCCGGCCGCATGGACGGGCGGACCGTACCTGCTGAAATCGTCGAACTGGCACTGCTGGAACAAGCGGCCAACCGGGTCACCTTGGATCCGGGCCAGGCAGCCTTGGTCCGATCGATGAACATGTCAGGGGCCCGACTCCAGCTCGCCATCGCACCCGCTGGGGCGGGTAAAACCACCGCCCTGCGCGCCCTCACCAGAGCGTGGACCGACAGCGGCGGCCAGGTCCTCGGACTCGCACCCTCAGCCGCAGCAGCCGCCCAGCTCCGCGACAGTATCGGTTCGGCGACCGATACATTGGCGAAGCTGACCTGGTCCATTGATCGCGGTGACCTGCCCGACTGGGTCTTAAGCGTCGGGCCAAACACGTTAGTGATCATCGACGAAGCAGGTATGGCCGACACCGTGTCCCTCGACACCGCTGTGGACTTCGTCGTGCGGCGAGGCGGCAGTATTCGGCTGATCGGTGATGATCAACAACTAGCGGCGATCGGCGCCGGCGGTATTCTGCGCGATATCCAAGCCGTCCACGGCGCCGACCGGCTTACCCAACTGCACCGGTTTGACGATCAAGCAGAGGCCGCCGCCTCCCTCGCACTTCGTGACGGCCGACCTGAATCGCTCGGCTTCTACCTCGATCGGCAGCGCGTCCACGTCGGCGACCCCGCCACCACGACCGAGCAGCTGTTCATCGTATGGCAGGCCGACTGTGACCGCGGCCTCGACAGCCTCATGCTCGCCCCCACCCGCGACCTCGTCGCCCAGCTGAACCGGCGCGCCCGCACCCACCGCCTCCACAACACCAGCCCTGGCCGAGAGGTCGAGCTGGCCGACGGCAACCGGGCGTCCACCGGCGATGTGATCATCACCCGCCGAAACGACCGCCGGCTCCGCATCACCGCCACCGACTGGGTCAAAAACGGCGACCGATGGACAGTCCTGAACGTCGCCCAGGACGGCGCTTTGAAGGTGCAGCACACACAAAACGGCCGTACGGTTACTCTGCCGCCCGGCTACGTCGGCACCGCCTCCGAGCTCGGCTACGCCACCACAGTGCACGGCGCTCAAGGCGTCACCGTCGCCACCATGCACGGCCTCGCCACCGGCCATGAGTCTCGGCAGCAGCTCTACACCATGCTGACCCGCGGCCGCACCGCCAACCACCTCTACGTTCCGGTAGTCGGCGACGGAGACCCACACACAATCCTGCGACCCGAGAACAACGAACTGCGAACCGCTACAGAGCTGCTTGAGCAGATCCTGGCGCGCGACGCCACCCCACCGTCTGCCACCACGCTAAAGCGGGAGGAGCACGATCCCGCGATCCTGCTCGGCCATGCCACCGCCCGCTACCTCGACGCTCTCCACGTCGCGGCCGAACACCTCGCCGATCCGGAGATCATCACGAAACTTCATCATGACGCCGACCAGTTGATCAGCGAGCTAACCAGGGAGGCAGCATGGCCCGCCTTCCGTGCCCGCCTTCTCCTGCTGATGGCCGACGATGCGGACCCGCTAGCCGAATTGCGCAACGCAGCTCAACGGCTGGAACTCGACACGGCAGGCGACCCAGCTGCCGTCCTTGATTGGCGGCTGGACGACACCCGCCTCCACAACAGCCTCGCCCCGCTCCCGTGGCTACCAGGCATCCCCGATCGGATCGCCAATAATCGTGACTGGGGACCCTACCTAGCCGCTAGAGCCCAACTGATCAACGACCTAGCTGATCAAGTCTGCGCGTCCAGCGAAGCTGCAACCTGGGCGGCCGAACAAGATCGCGTACTGCCGGCTGACTTGATGACAGACCTTCAGGTTTGGCGCGCCGCGATGCAGGTCGAACGAGCCGACTTGCGGCCAACTGGGCCTGAGCAACGAAGTGTTCTGGCGCGGACCTGGCAGCACCGACTCAACCGGCGACTGAGCACCCACGACACGCCTCAAGATCAGCAATGGGCTGAACTGCTCGCCGAGCTGATACCGAACCTGATCAATGACTCGTTCCTGCCGAGCCTGATGAAGAGGTTGGAGAACTTGGGTCGCGCAGACTTCGACGCAAGCAGTCTGGTTCAATCGGCAGCCGCCAAAGGACCGTTGCCCGACGACCACCCGGCAGCCGCCCTCTGGTGGCGCATCCTCGACGAGCTCCCTATACGGCTGCCAAACCACCCAGATCATCGACCACCGCCTGGCGCGCCGGCCCCGGGAGCAACCAGACCCAGACACCAGCCATATCGAGCGCCGAAAACACCACCTTCAACAATCGGTCCGAGCCGCTGAACCGACCCTACTGATCGCCCGCTGCCGGCATCGCGACTTAGGTATCACAAGGAGCTGCTTCGATACGCTAGTTACAGAAAGAGGATGATCATGACACTCCAGGCCGGTGACAGGCTGATGTCGCTCACGGACGTCTCGGAGATGTTGGGCATACCGGTTCACACCTTGTACCGCTGGCGGTCCAAGGGCGACGGCCCAGTCGGCTATCGGGTTGGTCGCCATGTGCGGTACCGCCGGGAGGCCGTCGAGGCTTGGCTGGAGCAGCAGGCCGATGAGCGCTAGCACGCCCGGCGCAGAACTTTCCGGACGCGGTTCCTGCACAGTTAGCTGAGCCCAGCCGCTCAGGGCGGGAAAAGATCTTCGAGCACCTCGGCCATCCGGGGCGCGCCCATTTCGGCCCGTCCATATGTGCAGGCAACGAGGTTTCACATGTCCAAGTTGGTTGGCAGCTGAGTGCACCGACAAGCCCGCCTCGTCCATCAAGGTGACAACCGTCTTCCGGAGGTCGTGGCGGTAACGCCCTCGAAACCAAGGCGCGATCCACCGATGAAGGCTCGATTGGAGCGTGGGCCTGCTAAGTGGCTGCGCTTTGCGAAAGCGACATCATGGCGATGCTTGAGACGTGCCAAAATCCGATCTAAAAAATGGGGGTAAACAGGGGGTAAGCTGATCCCGGAGCGGTAAAACCCCTAGTCACGCTCCCCCGGTTGGACTCGAACCAACAACCCTTCGGTTAACAGCCGAATGCTCTGCCAATTGAGCTACGAGGGACTGACAACCATGCGGCTACGTACCTTAGCAGCCAGGTCAACTGAGCTCGTATTCCGCTCTGACCTGCTCCATTGCTTGATCAACAGCGGCCGGCACGCCAGCGGTGTGCCAACTTAGCCCGCGGGTCAGGGTGCCATGCCAAGACACAGCGCCACTACGGCCGAGATCACGACGCGCGGTAATTGTTACGCCGCGCTCCCCGGATAGCGGGACGAACTTCTCGACCGCGATCGATGCTAAGACGCGTTCCCTGAATAGCTCGGGCAGACGGCCGGGCTCCGTCAGGTCCAACGAGCGGTGGGTGGCCGCTTCAGCAGGCGCACCATAGAGCACCCAGCTCAGTCTGCGCAACTCGGCATTCCAGCCGCCGCGTTCGATCTCATGCCAGCCGATGTGCTCCCAGGCGTCCTCGTTGCCGTACGAAAGGATGGCGGGGCTGGCGATGCAAAATCCTGTAGGGGTTGCAGCCCAGGCCAAGATTCGCGTGGGTCCGCCCGTTTGGGCTGCGAGCGATGCCCGCCACGAGTCATAGACCGCGCTCGGCAAGCCACGACTACGAGACCACCAGGCTGAATGGCCTCTCTCGTTGTTGCCCACCGGGCCATTCTGCTCGCCAGGGACGGCGGATGCTTCAGAGTTGTGCTGAGGCCTGCTGCGGGCAGAATTCTCGGAGTTTCTCGAGTGCCCTGGCCTCAATGCGGCGGATCCTTGTCACCGACATATCCAGCAATCGAGCAGTGTGGGCGTACGTCTTGGTTTCGCCGTCGGCAAATCCGAGCCGGAGCTCGAGTACGCGGCGATCGAGATCGCCCAACCGAAGGAGCAGTTCACGAACCTCAGTCGGTTCCGCAAGGGCTGCGTCCAGCTCATCTTGGGCCTGAAGGCGCTCAAGGGTAACGCCATCGAGGAGCTCGAGCGACCGCGGCGGCTGGTGAGAGATTAGGCCGGCCGTCCAGTCCTCACTGCGGCCAAGTGCGTCAGCCAGCTCACTGAGGGTCGGAGGGCGACCTAGGCTCTGGGTCAGCTCTGTCTCTAGGCCATGCGCTGCCCGCAAATGCTCGGCGCGGCTGGTTGGTAGGTTCATGGCGCCCAAGAGCTTGGCGGTGGCCGCGCCCACGAAAGCCCGAATCCAAAACAGCGCATAGGTCGAGAACCCGTGGCCTCGAGCGTGATCAAACCGTTGGACGGCGGTGATCAGACCAACGCATCCCTCTTGGAATAATTCGGCATCGGAAAGCTGGCTTCGGGCCGCGTACTGGCGACTTACCATGCCGACAAGCCCGAGATTAGCTCTGATAAATCGTTGCCGAGCCTCTTCTCCCTGATCTTCAAGAAGCCTTAGTTCCTGCTCGGTCGCATCGGCGAAGCCAGCGCCGGAAACTCGAGCGTCGCGCGCCAGCAGGCCAGCCTCGATCGCGCGTTGCAGCTGAATGATCTCTGCACGTGTCAGCGGGGCTTTGGTCGGTACGTCGTCAAGAGGCTCTGTCATGTCGGACACTGTGCGGCACGCGGGACCGCTTGCAACACCTAGTTGGAGCAAATCTGTGGATAAGTGGCTGTCGCCCGAGCGGCTGACCTCGCACTGAAGTGTTGTCCGAATGGGGCGTGGTGTTGTCCGTTGCTGGGTGGCGTGTCGAGCTGCCGTGGATTGTCAGCGGTGGGCCATATATTGAATGCGTGTTCGAAAACGATCTGGTGGAGTTGGATGCGGCCGGCACCCTGGCCGCCGCCGAGGCGAACGAACGCACCCTCACCACGGCCGAGATCCGCCGCCTGCACCTGGCCGCGCATTGGGCCGATTTGCATGCCGGGGAGGCGGTCTCGCCGAGCCGGATCAAGGGTGCAGAGCATCCGGTGCGGTTGGGCGGAGAAGGCACCCCGACCGTTGCGGAGTTCGCGCCGGCCGAGCTCGGCGCCGCCTTGGGCATGTCGGACGGATCGGCGTCCCGGCTGATCGCTGACGCGTTGGATCTTAGGCACCGGCTCCCTTCGATATGGACGACAGCCCAAACAGGGCAGGCGCCGATCTATCAGGCCCGCCACATCGCGACCGCGACCCGGCAGCTGACCGCCAAGCAGGCAGGTTTCGTTGACCAACGCATCGCACCAGCATTAGGGACGGTGTCGTTCGGGCGGCTGCAAACCCTGGTCGACGCCGCCATCATGGAGGCCGACCCCGAGGGCTGCCGAACAGCGGGCCGCGGCGGCCGCCCAGGAACGGTTTGTGCGGTTGGGCCGCAAATCCGAACACGGCCTGAAGTTGATCATTGCCCGGGCTACCGCCGGGGATGCGATCTGGTTCAAAGCCGCCATCGACCGCATCGCCGACATCCTGGCCCGACAAGGCGACCCCGACACCATCGAGGTACGCCGCTCCAAGGCGATCGAGGTTATCGCCCAACCCCGCCGAAGCGCTGCGGCTGCTATATGCCCATCAAGACGACCAGTGGGACGGCTCTCGGGAACCAGATGATTGTGAGCCTGCCGAGGAGGACGCCAACGACCCTGAGCAGCCGGCTGATTCGGAGAATGACGACGACGCCGAACCGGGTCCCGGCGCTGACGTCAACGCTGAGACTGGATCCGTTGACGACGAGCCGTCGGCGTCGCAAGCCGATGCATCAGAGGAGGCGGCGCACCGCTCGTTGCAAATCACACCGCCGCCGTTCCACCCCGACAGGGCTCGGCCGCGCGCCATCATCTATGTCCACTTCAGCGTCGAAGCCCTCACCGCCGGCACCGGCATCTGCCGCGCCGAAAACATCGGGCCAATCCTGCTGACCCGGCTCCCGAGTCAAAACCCGGCGGCTGGCAACTCTGCCAACCCGAACCCGGCAGCTGGCTCTGGCGCTCACCCCACGGCTGGATTCACCTCGTCAACGCCACCGGCACCCACCGCCTCGGCAACACCTCCTTCGCCCACGCAATCTGGCACGCCGCCACAAACCCACCCGAGACTTTCCGGGATGACAGAGCGATCGGCGCTGAACCCTGCGGAGCTACCTAGTCCTCGGCGCCGATGCTGCGGGTGTGTAGCGCCTTGCGACGCGCCTCCAAAACCACCAGTTCGGAGAACATCTGGTTGTACTTGTGCTGTTCTTCGACCGGGTTCGTGCGCTGCAACTTCGACTTGAGCGCCGCAATCGTGCGCATCACGGTTAGCAGCTGGAGCGCGGCTGAGTTCGCGATGACATAGCGCACAGTCACTTCGCCATGCACCGGCAATGGTTCGACGGCCAGCGATGCAACCAGGGAACGGATCTCGTCCGCTTCGCTGGCCTCCAATACTCGATGCACCCACTCGGTGTCTGCACTTACGATCGCTCCGCCCAGCTCCACCGCTGCCTTCTCCACTGCGGCGAATACCGCCGCGTACGCGGGATGGGTGAAGTCGATTGTGGTGAGGCCGTCCCACGCCTCGGGGAACAGATTCGGATGCTGAATCAGCAGCTTGGCAGTCTGTCGCTCGGTGATTAGGAGTCGATCGTTGGGGCTGGGCAGCAGCGGAAGTGCAGGTCCAGTCTCTGAGTCGGTCATCTGTTGGGGTTCACCGCTCGTGGCCCTTCCCACAGCCGCTCGGCGTCCGGACTTGGCTGCTGCACGCATTACCTCGGCGCGTACCTCCTCGATGTCCATCCCGAGCAGGCCAGCCAGTTCACGGGCGTATCCGGAAACCAGCGCATTGTCACGGATGCTTGCAACCAGCGGGGCAGCCGACCGTAGCGCGGCGATCCGGCCGTCGACGCGATCAAGATCATATTGCTTGAGCAGGTTGCTCATCACAAATCGGTACAACGGAATCCGCCGCGCGACAAGCTCGCGGACCGCCGCCTCGCCCCGCTCCAGTCTGAGGTCACAAGGATCGAGCCCGGTCGGCTCGATCGCGACATAGGTCTGCGTCACGAAGTTCTGATCACCGGCGAACACCTTCAGCGCAGCCGCTTGTCCCGCCTCATCGCCGTCGAAAGTGAAGATCACCTCGCCGTGAAAGGCATCATGGTTGCCCATCAGCCGACGCAACAATCGAGCATGATCATCACCGAAGGCGGTGCCGCAGGAAGCGACTGCGGTATCGACACCGGAGAGATGGGCCGCCATTACGTCGGTGTAGCCCTCAACGACAACCGCCTGACTCTTCTTGCTGATCGCGGTGCGAGCAAGCTCAAGGCCGTAAAGCACGTGGGACTTCTTGTACAGAAGCGTCTCCGGCGTGTTGATGTACTTGGCCGGCATCCGGTCGTCATCGAACAAGCGCCGTGCCCCAAAGCCAAGGACCTGGCGGCCGGAATCGCGAATGGGCCATATCGCGCGGCCTTGGAAGAAGTCCCAACCCGATTCTCGCGCCAGGCCCGCCGACACCAATTCCATGTCGGAGAATCCCCGGCCGCGGAGATGCTGGATGAGCGCTCTGCCATCCCGTGGAGCGAAACCGACTTGAAACCGCTCAGCTGCCTCGCGATCGAAGCCGCGCTCGGACAGGAACTGTCGCGCGACCACGGCATGTGGGCTGCTCAACTGCTCCGCGAAGAAGTCCGCTGCCAGACGCAGCGCCTCAGCCAAGCGGGTACGCGCGCCGGGCTCCACGCGAGGCCCCGCATCGTCGGTGTAGCGCAGTTGGATACCCACCCGGTCTGCAAGCCGCTCGACCGCCTCGACGAAGCTCAGATTGTCGATCTTGCGCATGAAGTCGATCACGTCGCCACCCTCGGCACACGCACCAAAGCAGTACCAATGGCCGCGCGAGGGGGTTACCTGGAAGCTCGGCGTCTTCTCGTCGTGAAAGGGGCAGAGCCCCTTCATCGTCCCGCCGGCGCTCCGAAGCGTGACGTAGGAGCCGACGATTTCCTCGATCCGGGCACGGTCCCGTACGGCGGCAATGTCTTCGTCATAGATCCGCCCGCCCACGGACGGGAGTCTATTTCGGGCTCCCGACGATACGGCTGGCTCACGCAAAACTGGTTAGTATCGTTCGACCTCGACCTCGCGGATTCTCCTGAAGGTAGGTTTCCGCACGCCGGGGAGTGGGAAGGGGATGGCCTGGTGACTCGTGAGGTGCCATGGCTCATTTATGACGGCGACTGTGCCTTCTGCACCTCAAGCGCGCACTGGTTGGCCAAGCGGCTTAACCGACCGCCCGAGCGGAATATCTTGCTAATCCCATGGCAGTTCACCGATCTCGCCGCACTGGGCACGACCGCGGAGCGCGCCCAACGCGAGGCGTTATGGGTGAGCACCGACGGGACGATCTCGGGAGGTGCGGCCGCCTTTGCTGAGTGGCTCAAGTTCCGAGGCGGCGCGTACCGGCTCTGTGGCCATCTGATGGAGCTGCCTGGGATTCGAGCCTTAGCCGCCGCTGTCTACCGCCTGATCGCGAAGAACCGGCACCGCATGCCGGGCGGATCTCCGGCTTGCGCGCTCCCGCCGGCTGGCTTTGATCCGGCGCAGCCAGGGACCAAATCGCTCTAACGGCGCGAACGCCAGCCAGCAGATGGCCGTTGGCGCGAAGTGGATATACAAGATCGCCAACGTGAAGACATGGAAACCCATCCAGAACACGGCCGCAGCCAGCAGGGCTCGACCGCGCAGCCAGAGCACGACCACAGCTGTCAGCTCAGCGGTAAAGGAAAACCACTGCATAATGTGCAGCAGCTCCGGATAGGGCAACAGGAACTGACCCAATCCGTGTGGTCGCCGAACAATCGCCCAGAGCAAGATCGAGCTTTCCGGCCAGCTGGTAATGCTCCAGCCGCCACTCCGAATCTTGGTGAGTGCGGACAAGAAATAGGTGAAAATGACCGAGATCTGGATGCACTTAAGCGCCCAGCCGGCTTGCGCGGAGCGCTCCGTGCTGCGCCAGCGATCCGCAATCACCCCAACGGTCGGCAACACCCACAGCGCCACCACCAGCGCTAGATGATCATGATCGACCTTCCCGTAGCTCATCCCGATCGCCGTCCACCAGGTGAATGCGGCGGCTACCACACCGCCGGCAAGCCGAGGCAGCAGATTCGAAGCGGCAAGCAGGCAACCGGCCATCAAGATCACGTACAACGTGAACGTCAATGGCACGCTCGGCGCAGGTAGGTGAAGTGCGCGCTCGATCAACAGCGGCTGATAAAGCTCCGGATGCCTGCTCAGCGGAATGGGATCTCGTACAAACAGATGGATGTCGATGATCACGAAGAGATAGAGCACCGTACGCAGCACGGCTACCCGCGACTCGGGAAGCACCGGCATAAACCACGAGCCGATTGATCGTAGCGTCCTCACGAGGGCAACTCCCAAGCCGCCAACTCAACCAAGCGGGTTCGACCTACTCGACCGTCCACGAGCTGCATTTGATCTTGGACCAGCCAGACCCGGCGGAGCGCCGGCTCTGCCCGATGCCGCGAACTCCAGCCATCGGTCACTGACCGGAGCAACGACGGATCAGCGCTGATCTGGGGGATGCGCGCTTCAATCTCCGCGCGACTGATCCCCGCCGTCTCCACACGCAGTGGTAGGTCGATGCGGCGGCCATCTGCGAGCAAGCCCTCGACGCGAGTGATCACGATCGTGGCGTCCTCGGCAGGAGAAAACGCGTACTGCGACAGCGGCCCAAACGGCCATGCGTCGTCGCTCATGCGCAGTGAGCCGTTCAGAAGTAACCCGATGCCGAGCACGGTGGCAGCGATGCGCCAGGCGTACGACGTCCGGCTAATCCGGCGTACGCGTTCCCCCACCGGCCGATTACAGCACAATCATGACCGCTTCAGAAGCCCTTTCAAGCATCCCGATCGATACCGCGCGGCAACCGATCCGATGGCCAGTCCAGATGGCGTACGGCCATGTCGAAGGCATATCTGTCGGTCATCCCAGCTACATACGTCACCGCAGCCCGCATAGCCGTGCCAGATCCGGGCTGCGCGCCAAGCTCGTCCGGCATGAGCTCCGGATGGACGCTGTAATACTCGACCAGCGCGCGAAGTACCTCGACGACCGCGCGCGACTGGGCCAGCGAAGCGGGCCGCACGTAGATCCGCTCGTAATTGAACTCTCGCAGCGCTGCAAGCGCCGCGGCCTCCTTGGGCGCCATCCCGACTTCGCCATGATCTTGGGCCGCCCGTACGACGGCCCTGATGAAGGTATTCAGCTGGTCGCGCCGAGTTCGCCCACAGACAGCGATGATCTCGGCAGGGAGATCATCTGGCGCCACGATGCCAGTCCGGATGGCGTCTTCAAGATCATGAGCACAGTAGGCGATCCGGTCCGCCCAGCTGACGATGTGGCCCTCGACAGTGAACGGCGCAGGACGTGACCAGGAGTGGTTCCGGATTCCGTCCAGGGTCTCGGCGCAGAGATTGAGGCTTTGCAGCACGACGTCAGCACCCCAAGGGCCATGGTCGTATCCGGTTGGGATGAAAAGGTCGAAGGCGTCCTCGCTGGCGTGCCCACCCGGCCCGTGACCGCAGTCATGGCCGAGAGCGATGGCCTCAACCAGGGTCACATTGACGCCCACGCCGCGGGCGATCGAGGTCGCTACCTGAGCCACCTCGAGGGCGTGGGTCAGCCGAGTGCGCTGATGATCGGTAGGAAAGACGACGACCTGGGTCTTGCCCGCAAGCCGCCGAAATGCCGTGGAGTGCACAATCCGATCCCGGTCGCGCTCGAAGCAGGTGCGTTGATCGTCAGGCTCTTCTGCGATGGCGCGATTCCCAGCTCCGTCGGCAAAAGCCGAGCCAGGTCGCAGCGTGGCACGCTCCTGCTGCTCCCGCAGCTCCCGATTCACAATGGCCCCCGGCCCAGGTCTGGCCCGCGAGCCTAAGTGGGCGCGTACCACTTCACCATCGCTATGACCGGTCATCGTGTCCGCCCAGGCCTTGGCGCGCGGAGTGGCCTCGTCAACCACCAGAGATGCCCTGCTCCGCGGCTGCCAGGTCAAGATCACAACCGGAGGTGTCTGCCAGCCAGCCGTCAGGCAACGCCACCCTGGCGCGTGGTGTGCCTTGCCGTCCCCGAGGCGATGCCAGTTCGGAAGTCGGAAAGGCCACATCGGGGTCGAGCTGAGAGAGCAGGTAGTCCAGTTCGACGGAGGAGGAAACCATTCCTAGGCGATGCCGCAGATCACCGCCGACCGGGAAACCCTTGAAATACCAGGCCATGTGCTTCCGAAGATCACTAAGCCCATGAAGCTCATCTGACAATCCGACCAACAGTTCGGCATGACGGCGCAGCATGCGCGTGACCTCGCCAAGACTGGGCAGAGTTCTGCCCCGACGGCCGGCGAAGGCATCGGCAAGGTCTCGAAAGAGCCAGGGACGGCCGAGACACCCGCGGCCGATGACCACACCGTCGACGCCGGTCTGCCGGATCATCTGCAGGGCGTCGGATGCCTCCCAGATGTCGCCATTGCCCAGTACCGGAATGGAGACATGAGCTTTCAGCGCGGCGATAGCGTTCCAGTCCGCCTTGCCCGCGTACGCCTGCTGTGCGGTTCGGCCGTGCAGGGCTATGGCGACGCAGCCAGACTCCTCGGCGATCCGACCGGCGTCCAGAAACGTCTGATGATCGTGATCGATGCCGATCCGCGTCTTGATCGTTACTGGTACGCCGTATCGTGCGGCGGCCTTGACGGTGGCCTCCAAGATCATCCGCAGCCGGTCGCGTTTATACGGCAGCGCGGCACCGCCCCCTTTGCGGGTCACCTTGGGGACCGGACAACCAAAGTTCAGGTCGACATGATCAACGCCGTACTCGTTGCACAAGATCTCGGTCGCGTGCGCCATGATCATCGGGTCGACCCCGTACAACTGGACCGATCGAACCTTCTCCCCCGGATCAAACTGGAGCATGGACAACGTTTTTCGATCACGCTCCACGAGTCCGCGCGAAGTGATCATCTCGCAGACGTACAGACCAGCACCCTGCTCCCGGCAAAGCTGGCGAAAGGCCGCGTTCGTGATCCCCGCCATAGGCGCGAGCACTACCGGGGGGTCGACGGTGATCGGCCCGACCCTCAATGCCGACTTGTCAGAATCTGAGCACCATATTTGGTGCTGAGATTCTGACAACTCGGCGTGAACGGGCGGTGTTGTTAGCAATTGGTCAGCCGCTGCGAGAGGTACTCGACGACTTTGTCCTCCGACACCCGATCTTGCACCATCGAGTCGCGCTCCCGGACAGTGACGGCCTGATCATTGAGGGTGTCGAAGTCGACCGTGACACAGTACGGCGTACCGATTTCATCCTGTCGACGGTAGCGACGGCCAATTGCTTGGGCGTCATCGAAGTCGACGTTCCAGGACTGCCGCAGCCGCGCCGCTAGATCTCGTGCCTTAGGTGAGAGAGCCTCGTTGCGTGACAGCGGGAGCACCGCAACCTTGACGGGCGCCAGCCGGGGATCGAGCCGCAGTACCGTACGCTTGTCGACTCCACCCTTCGTGTTGGGCGCTTCATCCTCGTCGTACGCGTCAACCAGGAAGGCCATCATCGCTCGATTCGGCCCGGCTGCCGGCTCGACGACATATGGGACGTACCGCTCGCCAGTCGTCGGATCGAAATAGGACAGATCCACACCGGAGTGCTCGCTGTGGGTCGAGAGATCGTAGTCGGTCCGATTGGCGATGCCCTCCAGCTCACCCCACTCACCAGCGGCGAACCCGAACCGGTACTCAATGTCAACGGTCCGCTTCGAGTAGTGGGAGAGCTTTTCTTTGGGATGTTCGAAATGCCGCAGGTTTTCCCTGGCAAGCCCAAGGTCGGTGTACCAGCGGGTCCGCTCATCGATCCAGTACTGATGCCACTCCTCGTCGGTGCCCGGCTTGACGAAGAACTCCATTTCCATCTGCTCGAACTCACGCGTGCGGAAGATGAAGTTGCCCGGAGTGATCTCATTGCGGAAGGACTTCCCGATCTGCCCGATGCCGAACGGGGGCTTCTTGCGGGTGACCTGCACGACGTTGGCGAAGTTGACGAAGATGCCCTGGGCTGTCTCCGGGCGGAGATAGTGCAAGCCAGATTCGTCCTCAACCGCACCCAAATAGGTCTTCAACATCATGTTGAAGTCGCGCGGCTCGGTCCACTGACCGCGAGTTCCGCAGTGCGGGCAGGTGATCTCACCTAAACCGGTCGGCTTGCGGTCCTTTCGCGCTTCGAAGTCTTCCTCCAGATGGTCGGCGCGGAAACGGCGGTGACATGACAGACATTCGGTCAGCGGATCATGGAAGGCGGTCACATGCCCCGAGGCAACCCACACCTGACGCGGCAAGATCACTGAGGAATCCAGACCCACGATGTCCTCACGTTCGGTGACCACCGCATGCCACCACTGCTTCTTGACGTTCTCCTTCAGCTCGACCCCGAGGGGTCCGTAGTCCCACGCTGAGCGCGTGCCGCCGTAGATCTCTCCGGCAGGGAAGACGAAACCACGGCGCTTGCACAGATTGATGACACTGTCGAGTCGGCTGGTCGTGGTCAAGGAACTTCTTCTCCAGACTTGGTTGCGGTGCCATCCCCGGCTGGGATGGAGTCCAGCGCACTAGGCTATCGCCCCTCAGCGTATGGCTTAGGGGGCAAAGCTCCACGAAACTGTCATGTCTACGAAACCTTTTTGAAACGCGATACCCCTAACGTTTCTAGATCGCCGCCTGGACAACGGATCGCGCGCCGCCGTGGTGAGGAGGAGGGAGGCGACATGCTTTTCGTCGCCGAGAGACGACGAAGTAGGCGGCGACAAGGCGCGATCCGCGCGGAGCGAGCGAGGGCGAGCGAAGCAATTAAACAGGAGGCTGATCCTTGATCGAGCATGTGGATCCGTTCATAGGCAGCTCGGTAACAGATCTTCCTGCCCCGCGGGGTCTGGCCGAAACCTGGTGGTGGCCGAAACCGCAGGTCGGCAATACCCATCCTGGAGCGACGTACCCCTTCGGCATGGTCTCGGTGTGCGCGTACTCCGGCGCCTATCCCACCGGTTACGGGCTCTACCAGCTGAGTACCGAGGGAGTGCCCTCCCAGCTCTACGACCGGCAGATCGCCTCCGGCTTCACCCATTTCCAGCAGTCCGGCACTGGAGCGATCCGCAAGTACTACAACTACTTCCGTGTTACGCCCATGGAGGAGCCCCTCGACAATCTCGGCAATAGCTGGGAGCTAATCGAGGAGCGGGCCGAGCCCGGCTACTACGCCACGACGCTAAGTTCGGGCATTGGCTGCGAGCTCACCGTCGGCCCCAAGAGCGCGGTACACCGCTACACCTTTCCGGCGCACAAAGACGCCCGCCTAGTGATCGACTTCTCGATGGGCGGCCTGGCCATTCCGTACGGCGCCACGGTTCCGCTGCGCGCACACATCGAGTCACTTGCCCCCGGCGTCGCGCAAGCCGAAATCGTCGTGGAGGGCGCCCCCCTGGCGGTGCACCTAGAGTGCGACGCCGGTGATTGGCGGCAGCTGCTGTGGTACGACCGTCGGTTGATGCCCGGAGGCACTCGCCTGGACTTCGATCGGATAAGGCCGACGACATTGCGGCCCTTCGGTCTGATGTGGCGTGGACCGGCCGAGCCCGGCCAGGTGCTCGAACTGCGCTTCGGCTTCTCACTCCGCGGTGTGGAGCAGGCCAAGGACAACCTTCATGCAGACTGCGGATCGGGCGAAGCGGCGTTTGACAGCCGTCGCGCGGAAACGGCTACCGTCTGGCGGCAACACCTCGACAAGATCAAGATCCAAACGCCCTCGCCGGCACGGCAGACGATCTTCTCCACAGCCCTCTACCATTCGCTGATCAAGCCCTGCTTTGCGCCCGAGGAAAGTCCGATGTGGCCAAGCGAGGGGCCGTACGTGTTCGACATCTGCACGATGTGGGACATCTACCGCACCCAATTGCCACTGATCGCCGCTCTGTTCCCGGCACGGGCCGTAGAGCTGGCCAACGCGCTGCTGTCGATCTGTGAGGAAGAGGGCAACCTTCCCATCGGCTATCGGATGGCTAAAGGTGCGGACCGGTTCTCTCGACAGGGCAGCGCGTTGGCCCACACCTTCTTGGCCGATCTGTGCGAGCTAGGAGTGCCGGGCATCGATTGGGACTGGGCGCTATGCCATATGGACATCGATCTGCGGCGCAGCTACGGCGAGGACTACCTGTTGCGCGGATTGGCCGAGCCGATCTCACACACCCTGGATCTGGCCCTTGGCTACCAATGCACCGCCAAGGTCGCTCACTATGTCGGTGACAACCAGCTCGCGGCTCAATTCGAACGGCTGGCTGGCCAGTGGGTCAACGCATTCAGCGGGGACGGCCAGCTCCTCGACTCGACCTACTACGAGGGCAGCAGATGGAATTACTCGTTCCGGTTGCTGCACGACATGAGGGCACGCATTGATCTTGCCGGCGGCGAGGATGCATTCCTTACGTTGCTGGACCAGTTCTTCGGTTACGGCGCCGACCCTGTCAAGCAGCTCGGCGAACGCCCAAGCACTGCCGATTTGGCGGCCGGATACGCGCTGAACCGCTTCGAGGGACTCAACAATGAGCCCGATATGGAAGCGCCCTGGGCCTATCACTACGCCGGACGCCCGGATCGTACGGCAGAGGTGGTGCACGCGGCGGTCAACAACATGTTCGGCCTCGGACGTGGTGGACTTCCTGGCAACGACGACTCCGGCGGCTTGAGTTCCTGGTACGTGTGGGCATCGCTCGGGCTGTTCCCGCTCGCGGGTCAAAGCCTCTACTTGATCAACGCACCCTCCTTCGCAGCATCGCGGATTGCCTTCGCCGACGAGGAGCTTCTGATCGAAACTTCCGGATTCGTCGAACCGGCAGCGGACCGTCCGATGCAATATGTACAGTCAGCAACCTTCAACGGAGAAACGCTGGATCGAACCTGGCTCACGGCACGCGAGCTGCATCGCGGGGGCCACCTTCGGGTGCACCTTGGATCAGAGCCGTCGGCGTGGGGCACCACGACACGACCGCCTTCAGCTTCGGATATCAGCAGATAACGGCATTCAGATCACGGGGGGTCTGATGATGATTGCAGCGGCCAAGAACGGGGCTTCAGGTCGCGGAGCGTACGAGCGGCGGTTGGTCATTGTGGTGCGTGCCGACCCGGTGATCTGTGGGCACTCTGGGGAAGGACGCAATTTGGCCGAGGTTGCCCTCGAGCGCGGCTTCACCGATGTCCGGATCGTCACCTGGCCGCTGAACCTGCTCGCGACATCGGGCCTGCCGCTAAAGCCGCTGGATGGCGTGCTGCCCTACAGCAAGGGCATCGAAGTGGAACGCCCTGAACCGGTCGGCGACTACAAGGTGCCGGACGGACGCTTCCTTGCAGGTATGACCGGACGTCTCGTCGAGCTGTTCACCGACGGCATCCCAACGGTTTGTATGTCGCTCTACCTCAGTCCGCACACGCTGGCCGTTTCGGAAGCATTGCTCGTTGCTCACTCCACCGGCCTGCCGGTACGCGTTGCGACGATCGCCGAGGCCGTCGGCTCCGACGTCACCAACGTTGTTCGCTCGTGCGCCGGGGAGGGGCGTTTCGGCGCCGCAGCGCAGGTGTTGTCGGCCTATCTCGGCAGCGATCTACCCGTCGCCGTCTCGCAATACACCAAAGACTTGATCATCTCTTCGGCGGAGGAGATCGACGCTCTCCATGGCACCTGCTTCGCCGAACGATGCAGGCAGCGGGTCGCGATTTCGTATCCCGCGATCAATACAGCGGACTATCTGGACATCAGTCCCGCGCGAACCGCGGAGGTTCTTGCACGGCGTGGCCTGATGCGAGACGGCTATGTGCTTTTCCTGTCCAGACTGGCCCGCGCCAAGGGCGTCGATGACTTGATCACTGGGTTTGCCGCCAGCCCAGCCTGTCAAGAGCTCCTGCTAGTGATCGCTGGCAACGGGCCTGAGGCACAGCATCTTCGGGAGTTGGCCGCAGCGACGGCGGCGGCAGACCGGATCAGCTTCCTCGACGATGTCGATGACGATGAGAAGCCGCATTTGATGGCTGGCTGCGCCGCCTTCGTATTGCCAAGCAAGCCGAGACCCGAGTTTGTCGAGACTTTCGGGATTGCCCTGGTGGAGAAGATGCTCGCCGGCGGAGGACCGGTGATCACCACCGACACCGGCGGAATCGGCGAGGCCGTAAGCGACACCGCCATGATGGTTCCGGTCGACAGTCCAAGATCAATCGCCGATGCCCTGGATCTGGCTGTCACCATGCCGAGCAGTGAGCAGACGGAGATGGCCGCACGAGCTCGCACGCATGCCCTGCAGTTTGACCGCAGCTGCGTCTTCGACCGGCTCCTTGAACGGCTCGCGGAGGTTAGGGAGCGCGAGTTGAGCTCCGCATAATTTGGCTGAGCGTGCAGGCACTCATCCCGCTGGTTTCTCCCAGACCGAAACGTGGCTGGTGCTTTCACTGGTGAATGGCTCGCGTCTCCAACCGCCCCAGCGTTCGCGGAGCGACATTCCGGCAAGTCGCGCCATGAGATCGAGCTCTGCCGGCCAGACGTAGCGGAAGGGTGGTGAAAACGTCTCGAGCTTGCCGTCCACAACCCAGTAGTGGTGCGAGACCAAGCCCTGCGATGCGATGTCGTACTCGTCAAAGCCGAGCTTCGCATCGGTCACCGTGAAAGCCCGGACAGTTTCACCGGGCGGCAGCCGCTGCAGGTCCGGAATGCCCACCTCGATCACGAAGCAGCCGCCCGGTTTGAGGTGTTTGGCGACGTTTTGAAAGCAGGCGACCTGCTCATCCTGCGTCGTCAGATTCATGATCGTGTTGAAGACGAGATAAGCAACAGAGAACTGCCCGGTCAAGGTAGTAGTGGCGAAGTCGCCGATGGTGACACTGATCTTCTCAGCACCTGGCTTTGCTCGCAGCCTGGCCACCATCGCCTCAGACAGATCAATGCCACGTACGCCAATGCCGCGTTGCATCAGTGGTAGCGCGATCCGGCCAGTACCGATCCCAAGCTCGAGCGCCGTACCGTCGAAGGCCAGGTCGGCGAGAAGGTCGACAACTGGCTCGACCACGGACGGATCGAACATGTCGGCGGCTGTTTCGTCGTAGCGCTCCGCGATGCGGTCTCCGAAGTAGTTGCTGGGCATAGCGGCACTCTGCCAACACCAACGTCATTTGACTTGTCCGGGTAGCTTAATGAAAATGGTTCTCATGTCGGTTAGGGCTCAGCGTCTGTGCCTGCTTGCCTGCCTGCTTGCCATGCTGGCGGCTACGGGCTGCGCTGCAGTGGGACCGGCTAGCACGGCATCCATCCAGAATCGCGGTGAGTTCACGATTGTGACCGCGTTCTATCCGCTGCAATTCGTCGCCGAGCGGGTTGCAGGTGCCCAGGCCGCCGTCAGCAACTTGACGCAGCCAGGAGCCGAGCCGCATGACGTGGAGCTAACTCCGCGCCAGGTAGCTAGCCTGACCACTGCCAGCCTGGTGCTCTACGAGAAGGGTTTCCAGCCAGCGGTCGACGCGGCAGTGCTACAGAGCGAAAACCCACAGGTGATCGATACCACCACTATCGTTCCATTACGGCCGTTGCCAATGTCCGATGATGATCTTGATCGTGGACAGTGGGCGGCTCATGATCATGAGGCCTTGGACCCCCACGTGTGGCTCGATCCAACGTCCCTCATCCGGATCACCCGAGCCTTGGAGAACCGGCTTTCGATCATCGATTCCGATCATGCGCAGGAGTACGCCCGCAACGCGGACACTCTCAACGAAGAGCTCCGAGGCCTCGATCGATCATTCCGCGAGGGCCTGTCGCACTGTGTACGCAACGAGTTCATTACCACGCATGCGGCGTTTGGCTACCTGGCGAGGCGGTATCACCTGACGCAGATTCCTATCACCGGCCTCAATCCCGACACCGAGCCTTCACCAGCGAGGATCGCTGAAGTCCAGCTGCTCGCCAAAGATCACGGACTTACCACGATCTTCTCCGAAACCCTGGTCTCGCCCGCTGTCGCCCAGGCCATTGCTGGTGATCTTGGTCTAGCGACCGACGTACTAGACCCAGTCGAGGGAATCACCAACCAGTCGCGAGGGCACGATTATCTATCCGTTATGGCCGCCAACTTGGTCGCGTTGCGAAAGGCGGGGGATTGCTCATAGAAGCCCATACGGTGTTGGCTGCGCGCGATCTTACGGTGGAACGTGCCGGTCTTCCGGTGTTGCGCAGCGTCAGCATCACGGTACGCGCCGGTGAGGCGGTCGCCTTGATGGGAGGTAACGGCTCAGGAAAGTCGACGTTGGTGCGTGCTTTGCTGGGTCTGCTGCCGCACCGAAGCGGCGACCTGCGCCTGTTCGGCTCACCATTGCACGAGTTTCGGGACTGGTCGCGGATCGGATATGTCCCGCAACGCTCGCCCGCCCTGCTCGGTGGCTCGAAGGTGAAGGAGGTCGTCGCCCAGGGACGTCTGGCGCACAGGCAGCTTTTCCGCCCTCTCAGCGGAGTCGATCGGGAGGCGGTGCGCAAGGCCGTCGCTGGCGTAGGGCTGTCGGACCAGCTCAATGCCGACATTGCCCGGCTGTCAGGCGGCCAGCAGCAACGAGTGCTGGTCGCACGCGCACTTGCCGGTGAGCCCGATCTCCTAGTGCTGGACGAGCCCACCTCTGGAGTTGACCTGGAGCATCAGGAGGTGCTCGCGGAGGTGCTGGCCGAGCTGCTGGCTGGTGGGACGAGCGTGCTCGTTGTCCTGCATGAGGCCGGAGCGCTGGGCCGTCTCATCGACCGCGCGGTCGTCCTCAGCGACGGCCGGGTACTCCACGATGGACCACTCGGTGATCTTGGCCAGCACCGTCGGGCATTCGGCGGTCATCAACATCACGATCATGGTCAGCGAGCCGATGATGATCATGGTGAGAGTGCCGATACGTTGTTGGGGGGCGCGATAGAACCATGATCGAGATCTTGTCGTACCCCTTCATGCAGCGAGCGCTGATGGCGGCGCTCCTCACCGGCCTCATTGCGCCTGCTATCGGCACATATGTCGTGCAACGACGCCTGAGTCTGCTCGGTGACGGCCTAGGCCACGTTGCGCTGGCAGGCGTCG
>Ga0307416_100000161_pt1 | contig 38530 bp, 50 predicted proteins | sample DK1Cmetagenome_2_FD_203821 | JGI IMG/M metagenome (GOLD analysis project Ga0307416, IMG submission 203821) | Maize rhizosphere microbial communities from greenhouse at UC Davis, California, United States - DK15-C-3 | ecosystem: Host-associated > Plants > Roots > Rhizosphere > Soil | place...
CGTTGAAAGGCGCACGCCGGGTTCGGCGGGCGGGCCGCAGAAACCCATCAGTGGCAACTCTGACAGGGCGCAGCGGTCCGACCCAACCGCGGGTCTGTGTCCTGACAGGGGTCCCTCCGGACCGGCGCCGTGAGGCGATGGCCGCCTTCCGAAGGAAACGGAGGGATGCGATGGAGGTCATGTTCGACCGGGTCGCCGGGCTGGATGTCGGCAAGGAGACGGTGACGGTGTGTCTGCGTACCCCCGGCTCGAAAGGCCGGCGACATGCCGAGACGCGGACGTTCAAGACCATGTCAGGCTCGTTGCAGGTAATGCGGGACTGGCTGGTCGAGGCCGGGGTGAGTATCGCGGCGATGGAATCGACGTCGACGTATTGGAAGGCGCCGTTCTACTGCCTCGAAGAGGTCATGGAGGTCTGGCTGCTCAATGCCGCGCACATGAAGGCCATGCCCGGCCGCAAAAGCGACGTCAAGGACGCGGAGTGGATCGCGCAGCTGCTGGAGCACGGGCTGTTAGCGCCGTCGTTCGTGCCACCTCCGGAGATTCGTCGGCTGCGGATGCTGACCCGGTACCGGGTGCAGCTGATGGGCGATCGGCGCCGAGACATCGTCAGGTTGGAACTGATGTTGGAGGACGCGTCGATCAAGTTGTCCTCGGTCGCGTCCAGCTTGAAGACGGTGTCGGCGCGGGCGATGCTGACCGCGCTGATCGAGGGCGAACAAGATCCGCTGGTGCTGGCCGAGATGGCGAAGGGTCGGCTGCGGCGCAAGATCCCGGACCTGGCGCAGGCGTTGACCGGCCACTTCGACGCTAACCATGCGCGGCTGGCCGGCTCGATGTTGCGTCGATTGGACCTCGTCGAGCAGGCCCTGGCGGAGCTGGACCCAACCATCATGGATGCCTGCCAACCGTGGGCGCATGAAATCGAGCTGCTGCAAACCATTCCCGGGGTGGGGGAGAAGGTGGCGCAGGTGATCATCGCCGAGACCGGTGGCGACATGTCGCGGTTTCCGACCGCCGCCCATCTGACTGCCTGGGCGGGGTTGGCGCCGGCGATGCACGAGTCCGCCGGGAAACAGTCCCCGGCCGGTAAACGACACGGCAACAAGTGGTTGGCCGCGATGCTGGTGGAGGCCGCCGGGTCGGTCGGCCGGATGCACGGCAAGAACTATCTGGCCGCCCAGCACGCCCGGCTGCTGAAACGACGCGGGATGGGCCGGGCCCAGGTGGCGGTTGCGCACTCGATGTTGGTGTCGGCCTACTGGATGCTGAAACGCGATGAGCCCTACCACGACCTCGGAGCCGACTGGCACAGCCGCCGCAACGACCAAGCGCACACCCGCCGATTGATCGCGCAGCTCGAACGCCTCGGACACACTGTGATCATCGACCCAGCCGCCTAAACATCATTCCTCTGATCAGCGTCGAGTTTCCGGGCCCGACGCTGCCGCAGCCTGCCCTGTGGTCGGGTATTCACGGGTCCGGTTGCGCTCTTCGAGCCGCTGCACTGGCTGATGAGAATGGGGGGTCGGCCGGCGACGTCGACACACACTGGTGCGGGTGAGCCCGTTGTAGGTGTATGGCGCGGGGGTCTCGGTTGCCGCTGGATTGTTGCCAAGAGAGCACGCGGGTCTGTGTCCTGGCAGAGGTCCCTCCGGACCGGCCCCGTGAGGCGATGGTCGCCTCACGCGCATCCCGATGCCTGGGTGGGTTACCGCCGCGGTGACCGCCCAGGCTTTTGCGGCATGGTTTTGGATGATCGCGACCCGCAGCAGTTCCGGCCCCTGCGGCGGCCCGTCGTGAACATCCACACCGTTGAGCACACCGGGCAGATCCGCTTCGGTCAGATTCTCGATCTGACCGGTCGAGGCTTTACTGCGCCAACGCGTCCAGCGAGCAAGGCCGCCAATCGCGGACGCGGTCGATGCCAGGAACCAGCCGGTGGCCGACCGGCCCCGCACCGGGACAACGGTGATCACCAAGACCAGCAACCACACCGCGGAAAACAGGAGCGCGGCCATCCAGGCACCGTCCTGCAGAGAGACGGCCACGGGCAGGGCGCTCGCGGCGAGCAGTGCGAGCTGCCAGCCGCTGACCCCGAAGAACCACCCTATCCGGTCCCGGTTGTAATCGCTGTAGATCGCTGACATGCAAAAGGCCCTCCTAGATTGGCACGATCGGGACGGCGGCCGCCGCCCCGGCAGCCTCACCACCGGCGGCACCAGCTCCCCCGACATCTGCTGCGCCGCCACCCTTGAAGCTGCCCATCTGGCCGGTCGGCGTTCCTGCCCGGGCGGGCGTCCTAGGTGTAGGATCGGTCTGCACATTTGCGGGCTGCGTCGGCGCAGGTGCGCGCAGGGCATCCTCAGGCGGATTGCTCCCACTCGCATTTAGGTCGCCCGGATCGAAGGGTTGTTCAGCGTTGGTGTCGCCGTCGGCTCCTGCTGTGTAGTCGGCGGGGCCGCCGCGGCCGCGACTGATTCGGCCGGCGTTGACGTCGGGGTAGTAGCTCAGATGTCCGACCCCCATCTGATTGGTGAGGTCGGATCCAATAGCGGTGGCGCGTGACCCGATGCCCTGCGCAAGAGTCACAGCAGTTCCCATGGCGCCGCCGAAGCTGCGCAGCAGACCGCTTTGCGCCTGGCTCAGCCGGGAATTCGTCGAATCCTCCGATGCCGCCTCCCCCTCCGAACGGCCATCAGCCCCAACCGCGGACCCGCCACCGCCGTCCGTGGCACCGTTGCTCAACAGTCCGCGCAAGCCACCTGCCTCAGCCAGACCGAGACGCAACGCAGCGCCCGAGCTGGTGTTGGGATCGACGAAGGCCAACAGTTTGAACAAAGCGGCCGGTGCCACGGAGGCGATGAGGATCAAGAGCACCCCCGGCAATGCGGTGCCGATCGCCTGCTCGATCTTGTTCGTCAGGCCGTTCGCGACCCCGGTCGTGATCTGTACCCCGATGCCGAGCACCAGCACCATCGACACCGGCGCAAAAGCGGCAGCTATAAACCAGCGCAAGCTCTTCCACAGCCAAGCCCGGCCGGCCTCGCTGACCAGGCCAGCCGCCGCAATCGGTGTGACGGCGGCGAGCACGATCAACGCGGCGCTGCGGGTGATCATCACCAGCAGATGCGCGATCGCGGCCAGCCACAAAAACAGCCCCATCAATCCCAGCACCGTGGCGACGGTGCCGTCGGTGATGTCGCCGACGCTGAACGGCTGCCACGGCTGCCAGGCCGACCAGCTGGTGACGTTCAACAGGCTCTCCATCAAAGCCCGGGTCAGGCCCCCGCAGGCGGCTACGACGGCGGCGCCGAACCCGATCCAGCCCGCCCACACCACCACGAACTGGCCCAGGCCCAGCAGCACCACTGCCAACGATTTGCCGTTGCGGCGAATGACCGCCAACCCGAGCTGGATCATCAGCATGACCACGACGAGCGCGCCGGCGAGCCAGAACGTAGTGCGATAAGCGGCCGCGCCTGCTCCGCTCGCCGAAAGGTCAGGTGTCAACAAGGAGTCGATGATGTTCAGCACCAGCCGCAGCGCCCACAGGCCGGCGTTCCACAAGCCGAGCATCGCCGAAGTCCAACCGTCAGCGATGACCTTTCCGGCCTCACTCGCCAGGTATTTGAACGGATTGATGAGATCGTGTGGATCCACGCTCAGCCCTCTCCCGCGTCGATCCAGCTGCGCCAGCCGGTATTAATGCTGAGCTCACTGCCGGGCCAGGTGGAGGGGGCTTTCGCCGGCGGGGTTCCGGACGCGATCATCCAGCGGCCGTTTTGCCACTGCATGCGTTCGCAGTAGCCGTAACCCATCCGGGCCTCCACAGTGATGGTCGCCCGGATCTCCAACAAGACGCAGGCAACCAGCCAGTCCGGACCGTCGGCCCCCTTCGCCTGACCGGCCGCTGGGACAGCCACCACGCTGGCCGACAGGTCCTTTTCCTGACCCATCCGTGCGGCAGCGAGGAAGGCCTGCACATTCGCTGTCATCTGCCAGCGCTCGACCCCTACTCCGCCCGGCAACGTCCAGCGCCGGTAGACATCGTTGGTATGCGGGATGGACATGCCCTGTAGAACGGTGACTTCGATGGCTGCCAATTGGCCAATGGCACCCTCAGCGGTGTGTGGGAAACCGGTTGGCACCCCGGCCGGCCCGACATCCGTCGACGGCGGGATCTCGATCACTGGGCCCGCGATCGCCGCCAGCGAGGTCGGCCTGGAGTCGACAGGTTGAACCTCAAGCATGGGTTCGGCGGCGATGGCATCCCGAGAAACCGGCCCTGAGTGGTGCTGACGGTCGGTCATCGCCGGATCCCCGCGGGCGTCGGCACGCCACACCTGCGTGGCCGCATGATGTGCAACCATGATCAAGCCGAAAATCAGCAACAAGATCATCAACGCGACCGCGGCCAAGATCATCAGCAGCCCTCGGCGGCCCCAGCTGCCAACCTGTCTAGCCCTGCTGCTCATGGCGTCGCCTTAGCCGAGGGCTGGCTTCCACCGCCGCCCCCGATGCAGCCCGAACCCATGAGCGAGTCGACCAGGCCCGGCAGCACCATGTAGGCGATGGCGCAGAAGAACACCACCACGATGCTGATCACGCCCACCTTCGAGGCGTGCGGCATGGAGAACAAGCGACCCGCAACGATGGCACCGATGGACACCATCACGGCGACCAGAAAGAGGACTCCGACACCCCACAACACATAGCCGGTGATCTGGTCCACATACTTTTGGGCATTGCCGGGTGCGATCGGGCAGATTTCCATCGCCATCACCGAGGCTGCAAAGAGATCCGGCATCAGTGGGCCTGTCGCATCGCAGAGCCGACCAGTTCCAAGATGGCGTGTGCGGCCTCCAGCAACTGCCGCGGTAGCTGGTGCGAGTCCAAGCCCACCGCCGCCAACCGGGAATCGTGTGGAATGACGATGAGCCGGCCGATGTCCTCGAGAGCTTTAGTCATAGGACCGCTGGACCGCCATACGGCCTTGGACCACCGTCTACAGGGTGAACCAAGCACCGCTGCGACAGCCCGAATCTGGCCCAGCAGGCTCAGCGTGGTCTCCAGGTGAAGCAGGCCGGGGATGGTGGCGCGAGTAACAACCACAACAACGCCAGCTGTCTTGACCTGCTCGCCTATCCAGGAGGGGACGTGGAGGACATGTCGCAAATCCCAGCCGACATCGAGAACCGTCAGCGCCAGCGGCTGATCAGGCACCGAAGGAAGGGGCACCTCGTCGACACGAGTCGGAAGGCCGCCAGCTCTTTCGATGAGAACGTCTCCACGTATGCCGCGCCGCCAACCCGGTGGATGTGGGCCAAGTTCTGCCGTACTGGCCGCTGCCAGACCGGAGGTGGTCCCCCGGCATTCGAGAATCCGCACGGAGCCTCCGGCGGCGCTCGCCACCGCGAGAGCGATGGTCGAAGCTCCCGAGGCGCCCGAACAGCCAACCACCGGCAGGGCCTGCTCAGCGTTCCCTGGTGCCCAGGTAGGCGAATTGGGAACCGCACGAGCCTTCGCGGCCGCAACCGGCGATTCTTGTCGAAAATTTCCGGCCTGCACCGCCCGCCAGGCTCGCTGCAACTCCGGCACGGACACGAGCTGACGAGCATCCACAACCGCGGTCACGACACCGCCTCCGGTAGTCGCTTGTGCCGCAGGTCGAGAGCTTCACGAAGCTCTGATGGGGTGAAGGTCCTCAAGGCGGTCTTGGCAGCGTGGACTCGTCGAATCGCCGCCACATCAGCTTCAAGTTGTTGAATCGCCGCGTCCTCGTGGTCGGCCACGTCCATCAGCCGGGCGATCTCTGCTGTTTGTGCATCCCACTGATCTCTTGTCACGTCATCACCTCCACCCACCCAAGGTGCAATCGGTCCCTCTGGCGGTCATTTGCTCAGGATGCGTTGTCGTGAGCGGCACAGGCGTCGGCCAGTGCCGTGATGGCCTTGCGGGCTCGGCGGCGCACCGTGATCGGCGACATTCCCAACCGGTCGGCTACCTCGGCGGACAACTCATTCGCCATCAGCCCGCACCAACCACGGCCGGTTCTGGCCGGGCCAAAGGAATCAGCGGTCTCTGCCAGGTCCAGCAGAAGTGACCGGTCGGAGTCGGAGATGACGTTCACGGCGCGGGCCCACTCCAGCACCTGCACTAGCTCGTTGGCGGCCGACTGTGACGCATGGTCTTGTGTGCCGACCCTGGCCCAAAAGACTGCCGTCGGGTCGACCAGGCGCACGCTGCTCCATGTCCGGTCGACGCGCTCAATTTGCCGATGCGCACCACACTCCCGCAGCACCCCGGTCCGGGTGTTAGCCAAAATGTTCGCTGCGACCTTGCGCAATCGCTGCCACGGGAACGTCCGGATCTCAATCCACAGCTGAGCGGCCACAATCTCATCGATCCGCGCCGACAGCGTCTGCAGCCGCTGCGCGAGCACAGACGCGCCGGGCAGCAGCGCCCACGCCACCATCGCCGCAGCCGATGCGTCATCCTCGCCAGACGGCGAGGCGAAAGTCACCAGTGCGTGCAGAACCCCATCAGCTTCAGCCGGCTCAGCTGCTCTCAAACAAACTCGCAGCGACCCGACACCTCCGACACCCGACAGGCACGGGAACCGGTCTGCCCAAGATGCCCAGTTCTGCCCGGCATGCGCCAACAGCCCGGTGTCCTCGTCCTGCAACCCAAGTTGTGTTTGAACGCTCACCATGAGCTCCTTCCGTGTAATGACACGGAGAAGCTGGCGGCTAGACGTCACCCGATTCGTCCCCCGGTGAGCGCAGATCTATGGGGGTACATCGGGGAGGTACGAGCGTCGCACCTAGTCAGATGCGTACCCCAACTCAGCTAGAAGCCCAGGTCATGGAACGCGCGGGTATGGACACCAACTGCCATAGGCCGCTCGCCAGTCGTCTTTTAGGGGCGGCCGTCGACTGTAAGGGTGTCGTCGAGCTGTACGCCTAAGGCGTACCCCTACGCCAGATCCGTGCGGAGTTGGCCGTTCATTGGGCCACCGTCAGCGATCAGCTCCATGGAGCGGGTATCACCATGCGTCGCAGCAGATTCCCTCACTCCGCCGCCACGCCCGAATTCGCCGAGCTGCCCTGGCCAGGTGAGCTGGACTGAAATCGCAAAGATCTGGGGCAGGACTGTCTCGAGTGCATAGAGCCGCTAAAGACCAGGCCACCAAAACCAGCAAGATGGCAGCAAGTACTCACTGACGGGCGAAATCAGAACCTTGCAATTGGCGTAGAGTGCCCGCCGCTGATCATTTTGGCCCCACCCGAGGGGCCTGCAACAAGCGGCCGCAGCTCGGCCGCGCTGGGCCATTCCCGTGCTCCGGTCCGGGATGCCGATGCTGACAACAACGCAAGTGATCGCAAGTGTCTCGTGCTGGCCCAGGCGATGTGATCATGAACAACACCAATTCCGAGGGTTGCGGGTGGCTGGCATGACATCGCCAGTCGGAAGAGTCCACACAAACTGCGGACAGATCGCGTGCGGAACCTTCGGCGGTCTCGCAGGAAGAAGAAAGCCAACAGCCACCCCGACTTTCCGATCGACGGACGAGCCCTTCAGACCCGTCCGCCGCGTCATGATCCTCCGTTGTTCCAGCCTCTAAGCGGCCATCGGGCACCAGCGCCGGGCGGCGCGTGAGGATAACCCCGGCGATGTGCACCAGTCTCAGCTTGGGGCTTACCAGCCCTTCCGGCCACGCCGCGCGGCTAATTCGAGCACGGCATTGCTCAACACGCGGCAGGTTGCCGCGACGCATCCTGCCAACTTCGCCGTACTAACGGCTGTCGGGTTCCGCGGCCAGATGATGAGGCACGCAGCGCGGTCTTCACTGGGGTGGATCAGTTCGACGCTGATTCGAGCGTCCTGGGCGATCTCGCCAGAAGCGAGTTCGATACCGTTTGGCACTGGGATCTCCTGGTCTAGTCAGTGAGGTCTCGGCCCCGGTGGTGTTGCCGCACTGCCGGGGCACCACAGACACATCCTGTGTGTCAGTGGGCTGTACGAGTTGATCTAGGTCTTTCTCACCCCCTCCAAGATTTTCGGCATCTCGTGATCCTTCGGCACGAATGATCAACTGTTGCCCGTCTCCAGTCCGCCACTTGGTGACTACCGGTCAGGTGATGCTGCAGTCATATCGCTAGTAAAACCGGATTTCCGGGATATAACCCCACCGGGCAAAACCTGTGGATAGCTTCGAATCAACACCTGCCAATGTCAAGATCATAAAAGATCGGGCCGCACGCCGGCATGAGCGCGTCGAGGCCGAAATCCAATCAACAACAGAGCGGACCGGAGCCGGTTTCGGCTGCACCAACACAGGGCCTTCTCATCCCGATCGGCAGAGGGCGAGTGAGGCTGGCGCAGATGCCAGCGGCGCAGCTCGAGCACGCGTCGATCAGATCTCCCGTCTGAGGTGACGTCGGATTTGTCGCAGAATTTCGATCGGTCTCTCAATGGCGATGGCAAGCTGCTTGGCGTCTGACTGGCCGAGACGATCGAGCGGTATCGCCTGGATAGCGACGGCTAGCAGCTCAACAGACGTCGCCAGCTCTTGCGCCATCACCGTCGGCTCGAACCGGATGCGGTTGCTTTCCTCGATATGGGTGGTGTCCGCGAGTTCGTCGAGTAACCCACTTGGCGTAGCGGTTCCGGGCCGAGCAAGGATCAGATACGCACTGCCTCCCGCGCCTTCCAAGCCAGGCGGTCTGATGCGGAGAATGGTCGCTCGTCCATTGGCAGCGAGGCGATGCGCGGCGCGGCGCGCTGCAGTGATCTCGGCTCGGGTGGGCGTACGCCGCAAGTGACTGATGACGGTGCCGCGGACGCTGATCGCCTCGTGCTCGGCCAACGCAGAGGCGAGAAGGTCGCGCCACTGACGGGGGCGAGCCCGATGGATGGCGGTGCGCCCAACGTCCACGCGCCGCAGTGTACGAGCCAAACTGGCAGCGGGAACGGCATCGACTGACGGCGCGTGCACGGGCGTACGACGTGTCTAGGTGAGGCAGCAAGCACGTGGCACTCTGCGCTTCCGTTCGCGCCGCGGCGACATCCCGTCTCGCTTGGTCAAGATCAACGCTGCCTTTCGATGCCGTCCGCGCGGTTGGACTGGCTCATCGGCCTCTGGGTCGGCGCCTCCGCAGTGAAAGTTCATGGAGTAGGAAAGGCCCAAGCCCCTTATTTGCAGATAGGTGTGGCTCAATGGGGCAAGGACGATGTCGATCATGGTCGTTGATCCAGTGTGAAGACCCCTTGGCTGCTCCATCCCTACGCACTTGCTGGTGCTCACCACAGCGTCCTTGCAGCGGATCCCTTCCAGATCGCTTGTTCCAATACAGCGACCGCTGCTTCGCCATCAAGATCAACTATGTCAAGAATCACACCCGGTCTGAAGCCGATGTTCGCTGATAGATGATCTCGAAACCACCGTTTTTATCACTTTGGGAGCGGTCGTGCCGTCGTGCAATCCATGGCCCTGTTCTTTGTTGAGATCAGCGGCTGCATGGAACCAAGCACCAAGGGAAAGAGCGCTAGTCCCTGCGATACCTACGCAAGTGGTGCGGCAAGGGAGTCCATTCGCTCAGTCTGTCCGGCAGCCGTGATCGTTCAACCAGCGATCACTGTTAGTGACAGCTCACGACTTCAACGCTCGTTAGCCGGACGAAGATCAGCAGACTTGATCCATCGCTGACGTCCGTTCGGCCCGCGCACCCGGCCGAACCACTCCCGGCGTTCTCGAACCCACCAATCGAGCGTTCCTGCTGCCGACCAAGTGGCGACCTGCACTTCAACCGGCGGATCGACCACCCGGCGATCCGCCTCGCCGTACTGAGTCGAATCGAGATCTTGCATACCTGATTAGAACACTTTTACGATTCCCCTGGAAGAGCGCGGGATCAGCTCGCGGACTTATTGGCGGCAGCCAGTTATGAGAGGCCAGGATCTGTTCAGTCCGCTCCGACAGTGTGAGCGGGGGGTTGCCGTCATCGGATCGGTTTGCATACCCCAACGGGGACAATCCGGGCGGCCTCCTGGCGACGTCCCGCGGCGCGGGCGATCGCCGCAGAGAATCCCGCGGACGCGGAGGCATCGTCGACGTCGCCCACCTCGTCACCACCCATGCCCTCGCCGAAGGTGACTTCAAGGCAGCACGAGCGGCCGCCCAGATCGGAAACGCCGCCGCGCCTTATGAGGAGATTCCACGGCTTGACCTGACCCGGAGGCGGCGGAACAGGCTGGCGTCGACAAGCAGGTCTTCGACCTGGTAGACCCCGATGCCGCGTGCGCGAGCGGCGGCGCTGTCGCGGGGGTCAGACAAGTGCCGACGGCCGGTGCTGGGTTTCACGCCGAGCCAGTCGCCGTCAATCAGTCGCCGGGGAATGTGTAGCCACCTACGTGAGCCAGCGATTCCTAGCTTCCGATAAGCGAAGGGTATCGGAAGTCAGAGTCTGACTAGGGGAGGCGCCAGATGAGCTCGGTGTGATCAACGGCAGGAGGTCGGCCTGTATACGGCATCAAAAACCGCAGAGTTGAGTATCGGACTCGTTTTGTAGGGGAAGCGACATCACCCAGATTTGACCCGCCAGCCTTTGCCTGCCGACCCCGGCCTCAACGGGGAACTGCGTAGATGATCCCGTTGCCACCGCCGAATACGTGCAGCATGTCCTGCCACCCGCCGAGACCGATGACGCCCGGCGTGTTGACGTCGCCGGTGCCGTCCTGCGTGGTGTCGCGGTAGAAGAGCAGCTGGCCGTCTTGGTCGACTGCGTAGATGATCCCGTTGCCACCGCCGAATACGTGCAGCATGTCCTGCCACCCGCCGAGACCGATCACATCGGGGCTCGCCACGCCTCCGGTCCCATCCATGTGCCAGTCGCGGTAGAAGAGCAGCCGGCCGTCTTGGTCGACTGCGTAGATGATCCCGTTGCCACCGCCGAATACGTGCAGCATGTCCTGCCACCCGCCGAGACCGATGACGCCCGGCGTGTTGACGTCGCCGGTGCCGTCCTGCGTGGTGTCGCGGTAGAAGAGCAGCTGGCCGGTCACGAACGGCGCGCTGCGGTCGTCGACGACGACCAGGAAGGCGCCCGGCCGGGAGCCGGTCACGCTGACGGAGACGTTTGAGTCCGTGACGATCGTCTGCCCCACGCCGAGCGCCGTGCCGGTCAGTAGGTACAGCGGGATGTGGTTGTCCTGCGGAAAACCCTTCGGGCTCGACGTCTGCACGCGGTAGACGATCACCCCCTCACTCGAGATGCCCGGCTCCAGGGTGCTGGAGGCCTCGAACGGGTCGACCCTGAGGCGCGCTTCGGCCATCAGGTACGGGACGTCGGAGCCGACCCGGACGGCGGTCACCCGGCCGGGCGGAGGCGGCTGGGTCAGGCCGACCGCGTGCAGCTCGTACGGGACTGCGCGGCCTGTGTGCTTCGCGATCGCCGTGTCGTCTAGCCACTCGATCGACGCTTTGGTGAGCGCGGTCGGGTGCATCCCGCCGTTCCACGCCATGTTGTCGAAGTTGACAACGTCCCCTTCGCAGTCCACGTAGCCGGGGATGCAGCGTACGTCGAAGAAGTCGCAGAGCACGTGCATGAGCTCCATGGCCCAGGTGCCGAGATGCTCGGCCATGACGAAGCGGGCCCAGAATTGGCCCTGGTTCGACGTGCCGGCACCCGTGCCGCCGAGCATGACCACCGCCCCCGCGTCGAACCCCTGGGCGCGCAGGCCGGGCCCGTCGAGCTCCTGGTCGAGCTGTCGTCGAGCCGGACGTCCTGGCGGTCGATCATGGCCATCGGCATCACGACCGGCTCGATGTCCGCGCGCCCGGACGATGTCTTCTGGAGGTAGGTCCGCAGCGACCGGTCGATGTGACTCTTGGAGTCCGGGTCGTAGACGACCCGCTTCATGATGTCGTCGGCCCAGTCGACCGGCAGCTGATCCGGCGGGTGGGCGTTCGGCCGGTACACCGGCACGAAGGCGACCTTCTTGGAACCGAGCCAGGGCACGTCCCCCTCCTGTCCTTGAGGGCCTTCGGCTCGATCCTAAACCGGCCGGACTCGGCCGGTACCGGCAGCGGCTCTAGCGCGGATAGTGCGTCGCGGCGGAGGACGACGTTCGCGGCACTCGGCTTCGTCGGCCAGCCGTAGCGCGCCAGGCCGCGCGGGTGGGTGGAGAGGGCGGCCCGAGTACGCCGGTGACTTGCTCAGGCCACGGCGGACAGCCGTGCCATCTCAGTTCCAGATAGTCGCTGGTTATGCCGAAAAGGCCGGCCGGCGTGTCGAGGAGAAGAAACGATTCTCTTCTGGAACCAGATAAGTCCACTATGTGGACCGCATCGGGAATATTGCCTGACCTCGGAGCGTCTATGTCCAGTGAAGCGCAAAGTCCCCTTAAGCCCGCTGCAAGGCTTCTAAGGGCTTCTGCTTAGTGGGTGTGGTATTCAACCATTGGATGATTGTGATCGTCGGTTTGGTGACGATCGCATTCTGGGGCGGCGTCGTCCTTCCTGGCATTTGGTCAAAGAAGGAAGCTCGGCGGAAGGCTGCGCATGACATCACGGCGCTCCTCATGGGCCACAAGGACGACGACCACTTAGGCGACAACAAGTCGTTAGGGGCTGGCGCTCCGATGCGTAACGGCGCCGAAGACGCCCGACAGATAAGGGTTTTTGGCGGCGCCGTAGAAGTAGAAACGGTCGTCGAACAGGTGGAAATGCACCACCAACGGCGCTTGAAACGACTACCGCGGTCCCCGGCGTGAAGATCATGCCCCAGAAATCCTGCAGCGATCATCAGCCAGCGGAGCGAGCGGCGACGGGTCGTCATCAGCACGTCAATTGCACGTTCCCAAAGTGGAGCCATCAGTGCGAGAGCCCCGATGAGCTACGCACCAACGGAGAGCCCGCGGTCATTACTTGTCTGGACTCTGGTGGCTAACACCTTGAGTGCAGACACTTCTGCAAACGCAAAGGTCAATCCGACGTAGAAGATCAGGAGCCGACGGCTGCCCCAGATCCATGGTTTCTCTTTCTCCGTCTGCTCCATCGGTCGAAACAGTCGGTACTCAATCAGGGCAGCCAGGTAGAGCACCGGAAGCAGTTGAGCAGTCGCTTCGAAGTACGACCGATCCCACACGACTGTCGACCATAACCTGGCATACCGGGTCAGGAGGCGTACGCCATTGAGCGATTGTGCAATCACAATTGCAAGGACAGACTCGCGACCGGCGGCGGGCGCCGAGCGCGATTCGCCCGATCTGCCGTTCTCGAAGTCCGACGTGTAGCAACACTTTACCGAGGCCGCATTCCGTCACTCGTCCCTCTGTGACGTGGCCATGCAACATGACGTGCGTATACTTTGCCTAACCTCCGGGGTCCCAGGATCCAGCCCCCTGAGGCATTCCAACCGTTTCCAGTCCCATAGTCCCGACAGGAATCCCCGGAATGCTCAGGCTGCCTGGAAAAAGCAAGGCTCTAGCTGCTGGCCTCGGGAGTGCTTCACTCGTCGCAGCGCTGCTCGATTACCGAGTCCTCCTAATGATCGTCTTTGTGATGATCGTCTTCTGGTGTGGAGTGGGTTCTGCCCGCCGTTTGGTCTCGAAACGAAAAGCGACGTAAGGACGCTCGTGAGCTAGTGGCTGTCCTGCTGGGTCGTGAACTTGACGACCGTGAACCGGCCGATCAGAAGGCGAACAACCAGAAACCAGACGATCAGAAGCCCGGCGATAAAGGACCCAGAGTGTTTCGCACTCTCGACCATGGTGGAAGCAGACCGCCCTCGGCCCGCTTGCATTGGCCTTAGTTCACTTTCGTGGGTGTCGAACTCAGCGTTCGAGCGTTCTCGCTTACGGTCCGGCGGATGTCGTCGGAGCGACGGGCCCGTCAGGCGTCGCTGCATCTGATGAAAGCGGTCGTCATCCTGGTACCGCTCCGGCTGTGGATAGCGATGCCGTGGTTGTCGTAATGAATTGAGATACTTCCTGCGATGGATTTCAGGAATCAGAACTACCGCCTTGCGAGCGGTGTCGAGTACATCGGAGAAACCGGCGACGAGGTACATCTTCGGGTCAGCATGCCGACCGATGAGGACGGCCACTTGGGACGACAGTGCCCCTCGTGCTCACAGATTTGGCGTATGCATGCCGGGGACTACCAAGCGCTCCCCGACGACCTGCGGCTGTGGTGTGTCTACTGCGGTTACGAAGACGATCATTCAGAGTTCATCACTAAGCAACAGCTCGACCGAGCCATGCGCGCCGTAGGCGACGTCGGAGTGCAGCTGATGCAGGATGCCCTTGACCGTGCCTTTCGCCCGCTCGCGCGCTCGTCACGGTCCTCGTTCGTCTCGATTGAGTACCGCTCGAAGCCTTTCTATCCGGATCCACTCCCCGGCATCAACGAGGAGCGGCTCATACGCGAACGCAACTGCAACACCTGGTCGGTCCGTTATGCGATCTTCGGCGACCACCGTTACTGCCCCGTCTGCGGTCCTCTGCCACCTGACGTCGTCGCTTTCGATGCGCTAGCTGCTGAGATCACACGGCTTGATGCCTTGGCGACCTTGCCAGCGAGTGAACTGACGCGACTCCATGAACAGGGCGTGTTTCAGCGGCTCTGGGTCGACACGATCGAGAACCTCGTGGGGATCTTCGAGACGCTTGCACGTCCCGTCTTTCGAACACATGTGGGCAACGCTGACCAGGTGCTGAGAAGTAAGGGAAACGTCTTTCAGCGGCTCGAGGATGCTGCGGACATTTACGTGGCTCATGGACTTGGTGACTTCCGAGCCGCTGTCGATCCGACGGTATGGCAGCGGCTTCGACGTACGTGGGCTACTCGGCATGTGTTCACGCACAACGATGGAATCGTCGACCAGCGCTATCTAGACGCGGTGCCTGGATCGCCGCTTAAAGTCGGCCAGCGATTGACCGTCTCTGAGGCGTTTTGTCGGGAGGCAATTGAGGACACCCGACGGCTCTGCGAGGAGCTCCTTGCTCTTGGTCGCCCCGACCGATTACACGCTTGAGTTGAGACCGGCTGTCTTCGATGCAGGGTGGACTTAAGCTACGCTGTGCTCAACCTGCTGATGGATACGTCCGTTTGGCTCGATCTTGCCAAGCGTCGGGACGGCCAGAAGTGGATAGTGGCGATGCGGCTCCTAATGCAATGGGAGCAGCTTCGACTCTTGGTCCCAGACATCGTGGTTGACGAGTTCGAGCGGAACCGCGAGCGCGTCGCTGCGGCGATGAGCTCCAGTGTGGCGGAGCGGTTTCGACTGCTTCGCCGAGATCTCGATGCGTACGGCAACGAGAAACACGAGAACGCCCGGTACGTGCTCGACGGCCTCGCACACGAAATCCCATTGATCGGCGCTATGGCTACTCGCAACTGCACCGACATTGTCGAACTACTCAAGAACGGTGATCGCCTCGAAGCCGGCGTGACCGAGATGGCCAATGCCACCCGCCGCGCTCTCGAAAAGCGTGCTCCGTTCCACCGCGGTAAGAACAGCGCCGCCGATGCAGTGTTGATCGAGGCCTACGGTGCGGCGGCAAAGGCCGCTACAGAAGAGGATCGCTTCGTATTCGCGACCTCAAATCACGATGACTTCTCAGCGGCTCACGACGATCGGCGACGGCCACACGAAGACATCGCCGAGTTTTTCTCAATGCCGGTGTCGCAGTACTGCTATCAATTGGACGGCCTTGATGCTGCGCTGGCCGAGCACTTCGGTGACGAGTACTTGGACCTACTTGAGGAATCCGACTTTCAAGAAGAGCCACGCACTCTCGACGAGATCCTCGGAGCAGAGCAGGAGTACTTCGACAAGGTTTGGTACGTCCGGAAGCTGATCCTCGAAGAGAAGATCGAGCGGGGCGAGAGCGCGCCGTTGATGCCGGAGATCGCTGAGCAGGCGCATGCGGCCATGCGCGCTATCGAGGATCGCTACGGTGTTGACAACGTTGGCCCTTGGAGTGACTGGGAATGGGGCTTCGTCAACGGGAAGCTATCGGCGCTTCGCTGGGTACTCGGCTCGGAGTGGGACTTCCTCGATACTTAGCTCTCTAGTCAAAGACTCTGAAGCTGGGCGCCGGCAATCATTCTTAGGCAGCCTGCTCGCCGGCGAACAGCTCCGCTTGCTGGATCACTAGTAAGACCGCTGCTTCCTGCTTGTCGGGCGGGTACTTGTACTTCGTCAAGAGCCGCCGGATGTGCCGGCGCAGTGACGCGCGCACCTGCTCCTTCTTGTCCCAATCAACTGTGGCGTTCTGGCGCACGATGGTGATTAGCTCACGCGCAATCGTCCGAAGGAGGTCGTCGCTGAGCTCGAGCATGGCTGAGTCGTTTTGACAGACGGCGTCATAGAACGCCAGCTCGTCGTCGCGGAGGTTGAGCTGTGCTCCTCTGTCGCGCTCCGCACGCATTTGCTTGGCGAGCTCAACAAGCTCGGTAATGATCTCAGCGGCGTCGAGCGAACGATTGGTGTAGGGGCGCATAGCGCGCTCGAGCATCTCGGAGAACCGGCGCTCTGCGATCAGGTTGCGTTTGGCAACCGTCTTGAGCTCTGCGTTGAGCAACCGCTTAAGCAGTTCGATCTGGACATTGGGATATGGGTTCGTCGTAAGTCGCTGCGCGAAGTCGTCGTCGATGATGCTGATGTCCGGTTTCTCAATGCCGGCGGCTGCGTAGATGTCGACCACTCCCCCAGCCGTAACCGCATCAGAGACGACTTGGCGGATAGCTGTTTCGATCTCGAAATCATCGGCAACGTCGGGCGTGTTGTCCGCCCTTGTGCGACGGACTTCAACGGCTACCGCTTGGAAGAATGCAAGATCATCTCGAAAGCGCATCGCCTCGGGGGAAGAGACAGCGAGTGTGAACGCTTGCGATGCGACGCGGGCATGATGCAGGAACCGGTCCGGTAGATCCATCTCGGCCGCGCTAAGCAGGTGTTGGAGAGCGGCCATGATCGCTTCGATGCGTGCACGATCAGAGCCAGAGTCGAGCGCTTCTCGCCAAGGACAGCCGTATAGGAGCTCGCAGAGGATCTCGTGCTTCTCTTCAAGTAATGCGAGGGCTTCTTCGACGGGAGCACCGACCTCTTACCGAGCTTGATCTCGGCCGGTGTAGTCGGCAAGCGCGGCCCGCAGCGACTCGGCGATGCCGATGTAGTCAACGACCAGTCCGCCAGGCTTATCTCGAAACGTGCGGTTCACTCGGGCGATCGCTTGCATAAGACCGGCGCCGCGCATCGGCTTGTCTACGTACATGGTGTGCATCGCCGGCGAGTCGAATCCAGTGAGCCACATGTCACGGACGATCACGAGCTCTAGTTCGTCGTCCGGATTCTTGGCGCGCTCCTTGAGCTCGTGGCGTGCTTGCTTGTTGCGCACGTGCTTGACCATCTCAGGCCCGTCGGCTGCCGACCCGGTGATGACAACTTTGATCTTGCCCTTCTCGTCGTCGTCTGAGTGCCACTCTGGGCGTAGCTTCACGATGGCGTTGTACAAGTCGACGCATATCCGTCGACTCATGCAAACGATCATTGCTTTGCCGGCGAGAACACCTCGGCGTTTCTCCCAGTGATCAACGATGTCGGCGGCGACTTGACCAATTCGTTTCTCAGCACCGACGATCGCCTCGACACGGGCCCAGCGGCTTTTCAGCCTTTCGCGGTTATCAACTTCGGTTAGCTCGGTGACATCATCAAATCCCTCGTCCAAGATTGTCCGGGCCTGTTCGGGCATCTCGACTTTGGCGAGACGAGCCTCGTAGTACACCCGGACAGTGGCACCGTCTTCCACGGCTTGGCTGAGGTCGTAGACGTCGATGTACTCGCCGAAGATGGCCCGTGTGTTGCGGTCCGCGGCTTCGATCGGTGTGCCCGTAAAGCCGATGAAAGCGGCGTTTGGCAAAGCATCTCGGAGATTGCATGCCAACCCGTCGATCAAGTCGTATTGCGTGCGATGCGCTTCATCCGCGATGACGACGATGTTTTCCCGATCCGAGAGTTGCGGAAAACGACGACCGGCGTCACGGTCCTCCTTGGTCAGCCCGAACTTCTGCATCGTGGAAAACACGATGCCGCCGGATGCTTTTGAGGCGAGGAGTTCACGTACGTGTTCCCGCGACGTGGCTTGAACCGGTGTCTCCGGGAGTGTGCGGGCTGGTGCGAACACCTCGTCGAACAATTGGTCGTCAAGATCATTTCGATCGGTCAGGAGCACTGCTGTTGGGTTCGACATCGCTGGGTGGCGCATGATCTTTCCGACGTAGAACAGCATCTCGAGACTTTTGCCAGAGCCTTGCGTGTGCCAGACGACACCGGCGCGTCCATCTCCTCGTCCCAGCGCAGCGACCGTCCCTTCGACGGCACGGTTCACTGCGTAGAACTGGTGGTACTTGGCGACGCGCTTAATGAGTCCGTCGCGCTCGTCACTGAAGGCGACGTAGTTGTGTACGACGTCGAGGAATATCGCCGGCGGAAACACACCCCGCACGAGCACCTCGAGTTCGGGCAGATCAGGTGGGGCAAGTGTTATACCGTCGATGGTCTTCCACGGTGCGTAGTGCTCGAACCTGCCGCCGAGCGCACCCATCCTTGCTTGCGTGCCCGTGGAGATGACGTTCACGACGGTGAATGCAAGAAGCGCAGGGATCTGTGCAGCGTAAGTACGTAGCTGGGTTCCACGCACCTCGCAGCGTTGCGCGCTCTTGTCCCGGAACCTTTAGCTCGATCAACCCGAGCGGTAGGCCGTTCACGAATGCGAGCACATCAGGTCGCCGAGTCTTATTGTCCTGCTCGACGCTCATCTGGTTGACAACAACAAAGTCGTTGCGCTCCGGGCGCTCGAAGTCGATCAACCGCGCTAAGTCATGTCGGGCCTCGCCGGCGTTGTTTCGGACTTCGACTGGCACGCCTTGAGTCAGCAGCCGGTATACCCGCCAGTTCTCAGCCATCACGTCGGCGCTCTCAGGGCGACGCACAGTCGCAACGACAAGATCAACGGCTTCACTCGTGAGTTGCGGGTTGAGCCATGAGATCGCGTCGCGAAGCCGACCTTCCAAGAGCACATCCCTGTACGATGGCCGCTCCCCCTTCGGCTCGTCAGGTGCGATGTCCGGCCCGTGCAACACCTGCCAGCCGAGATCAGCGAAGTATTCGAGGCAAACCTCCTCCACACCAGACTCAGCGACGTAACCCCTCATGCTGCCTCGCCTACTAACGTCTCTGCGTCACGCACCCGAAGTGCGCCGGACAGGAGCCGTGGCAAGAGCGCGTCACGTAGTGACGTCAGACGGACGCTCTCGACTCTTGCTGCGTGCGCACGATCAACGAGGTCGACGACAACTTGGGCGTCATGCCTTGTCGCGATGCGGGGGTCTTTGACTGGAACTCGTAGAACGTCATCAAGGTGCACGCGCTGATGGCTACCTGTCGTCCCGGTTACTCGTTCTAGCAGAGAAGCAGCGAAGTCATTGCTTGCGCATGCTGCCCAAAGCTCCTGAGATGTCGTATCGGTCTTAGGGCGAAGAGCACAAAACTCCGTGGATGCGAGCGCCATTACACCTGGCTCGGGGAGAGCGTGCCAGACCCGCGGTATGTGTGGATTCAGCTTCGACACCAGCACGACCGGTTCAGTCATCAAGCTCTTGCCACTCTTGATAGATGAGCCAATGCAGCGTTCTGGTAGGCGTCCCGCATCAAAAGCCGGAAGGCTGAAGTGATCAACGATCGTGTTATCGAAGTCAGTCCTGACTTCGCGGCGAGATTCCGCGATGTCTGCAAGAAGTACGGTGCGATCGAGTTGTGCGAGTTTGCCAACAGCCAAACGCTCCGCGGCGTGTGACACCCGAAGGTTGCTGTTGATCCTGTCGTCGAGTGATCCCAACACTTCAGCGATAGCAGTTTGCTTCAAGCGCTGTGGCAGTTTCACAGGTGATGCCTGCGATGTAGTTCCGATTGAGCGACGGTTGCGCACTACCTGAGTTGTAGGCCGTGAAATCGATTGTTTTAAGGAGGTAGTAGACAAACCGCGGGTCATTGTTGTGAAAGTCACGGACGAACAGAACCGTGTTCAGCGGCCAATAGTCCTGGGTCGTATAGGTTGCGACGCCGATGGAGCCGCCGCTACGCCCTATCGTTACGCCTGGACCTTTGACAGACGTAGCGTCATGCCAGCCAGTCAAACCGAATGAGCCCAGGATTGGTACTGGCCCAGTTCGACGGTTCTGAGTTGGCAAGTCGAATCCACGCTGCAACGTGACGACTTCAGAGAGGGACGTACTACTCCACTCCTGATGCATCCAAATGCTCCAATGCCCTGCGCACGCGAGTTTGTAATCGGTCACTCTCATCGAAGGCGTCAAACAACTCCTGAGTTAGCCGCTCGATTTTCTTATCGAAGGGCTCATCATCTGTATCTGCCTCGCCGGCGCCGACGTAACGTCCGGGAGTAAGGACATGCCCGTGCTCTGCAATGTGGTCGGTGGTGACGGAAGCGCAGAACCCCGGAACGTCTGCGTAATCTCCCGCCCCGTGCTCACCACGCCAGGCGTGGTAGGTGCCAGCTATGCGCCATGTCGCCGTCACCAAACTCTCGGTGAGTGCGATCCACCAAGATGCCAAGCTTGCGAGCGTCGACGAACAGAACCTCGCCACGACGGTCACGCCACGCGCGTGCCCCTCCGGGGGTCTTGTCGCGATTGAGGAACCAAAGTGAAGCTGGGATCGGAGTCGAGTAGAAGAGCTGTCCTGGCATCGTGACGATGCACTCAACGAGATCGGCTTCTATGAGTCGCCGTCGGATGTCGCCTTCGCCGGACTGCTGACTCGACAATGAGCCATTCGCAAGCACCACTCCGGCAAGGCCTCGTGGCGACAAGTGGCTGATCATGTGTTGAAGCCATGCGTAGTTGGCATTGCCGATCGGTGGAACGCCGTACTTCCAGCGTGGGTCATCACGTAGCTGGTCCCCCCCAGTCTGAGATGTTGAACGGCGGATTAGCGAGTAGGTAATCCGCCTTGAGATCAGGGTGTAGGTCTTCATGGAAGCTGTCGCCCCACCGAGGCCCAAGATCGGCTTCGATGCCACGTATCGCCAGATTCACCTTGGCGAGCCGCCATGTCGTGTCATTGAGCTCTTGGCCGTACACGGCGATGTCATTGCGTTTTCCGCCGTGTGCCTCGACGAAGCTCTCGGCTTGCACAAACATGCCGCCAGATCCGCAGCAGGGGTCGTACACCCGACCGGAGTAGGGCTCGATCATCTCGACAAGCAGCTTGACGACTGAGCGCGGTGTGTGGAACTCACCGCCTCCCTTGCCCTCGGACGAGGCAAAACGACCAAGGAAGTACTCGTAAACCCGACCCAGGATGTCCTTCTCTCGATGCTCAGAAGCACCAAGGCCGATCCCTGAGATCAGGTCGACGAGCTCACCCAACCGGCGTACGTCGAGACTTGGTCGGGCGTAGGTTTTCGGCAGCACGCCTCGAAGTGTTGGGTTGTCGATCTCGATGAGATCCATTGCGTTGTCGATCAGCTTGCCGATCTCCGGCTGCTTCGCCTTTTCACGTAAGTAGCCCCAGCGCGCTTCTGGCGGAACCCAAAAGACGCCCTCGGCGGTGTACTCGTCGCGCGACTCCAGCAGTTCCTCGGCAGCCTCGCCGGTGAATCCATCAGCGGCGAGCTCCTCGCGCAGCACTGAGCGACGTTCCTCGAATGCGTCGTCCACGTATTTGAGGAAAATCAACCCGAGAACAACATGCTTGTACTCGCTTGAGTCCATGGAGCCGCGCAACTTGTCGGCTGCCTTCCACAGGACGTCCTCGGAACCTAAGGGCTCCGATCCGTTGCCGTTCTTGCTGCGCGGTGGCACACATGCCTCCAAGTCGTCATTCCGTGGAAAGGCAGCGTATCGAGACTGTCGGCCCGGAGTTCGGGATAAGCCCAGCTGGAAGGTCATCCTGCGCGCAGTTCACGGGGGCTCTGATACCAACACCACTTTGCAGCCCATCTGGCCTAAGACCTTGGCTGTGATGCGATCGACGGTTTGGCGGTCAGGCGCGTCGTCTGCGAGCTCTGGGTGCTTCTCAAGCACAGCAGCGATGACATCCGGACCTTCCATGGCGGCCGTAAGAGCCTCGATCCAGATTCCTGCAACCTTCTCCGAATCGGTGTGCCGGATGATCGTCGGCTTTGACCAGACGATTGTGTTCGATGCCCAGTGGTAGGCGTTGGTGGCGAAGGTGATCATGGTTTCGTTGTCGATCCGCTCGGCATGCGTGAGAGCAAGGGCGTCGGTGATCCCCCGCCGTTTGCCGTCGCTTGCTTCAACGGCTCGTTGCATGTCACCACGCTCGTAGTTCTCAAGATCCGTCGGGCCAATCCGCATGTAGCTGTCGAGAGCGATGGTCATTGCCGAGGTGGCGAAACCGATACGAGCGCGCCCGATCATGTCGAGTGCTTGCTCACGATCGAACGGAAGAGTGACGATCGCTTTGAGCTGCCCCATGCGCTCAACAAGTGCGGTTGGCGCCATGTCATCGATACCGAGGGAGCTGCGCACATTGCGCGCTTGGGCGAGGATCTGCTCGAAGGTCATGGTGCGGTGCTTTCTCTGACTCACCCCTCGCTCCGAGGGGGACGAGAGCCGGCCAGACCGCCGGGGCGCGAAGCGGAAAGCTGCAGCGGTAGCGGTGTCGAGGACGCGGAGCGAAGCGGAGATCCGCAGACAGCAGCTTGAAGCGCCGTGCCCGGCGGTCAGGATCGAGGACCTCCCCTCGACTAGCGAGGGGTCAGAATCGCAGCGCCCTAAAGGCTTCAGCGCCTTGTCACGGGCGCTCGTCTTCATCTGGACGCCGCTCTGGGACTCATCCTAAAGGAATATGTGTTTGACCCGATATAGTGCCAGGGCTATATTTCAGGAGAGTGTGGGAGGTTGAGTTCACTGACGAATTCGGCGAGTGGTGGGAAACCCTGTCGCTGGAGCAGCAGGCCGAGGTACGCAAGCGCATCAACCTGCTGCAACAAAAGGGCCCTCGTCTGGGACGTCCAACAGTCGACACGATCACCGGATCGGCGATCTCCAACCTCAAGGAGCTCCGGACGAGCGCAGCGGGAACCCTGCGGATTCTCTTCGTGTTCGACCCTCGCCGAACGGCGATCTTGCTTCTAGGTGGAGATAAGACCGGTCGATGGATTGAGTGGTACGAGTGGGCAATCCCTGAGGCCGAACGTCTGTACGCGATCTATCTAGAGGAGCTGAGAGAGGAGGGGTTGATCGAATGACCGGACATCGCAAGTTCTCGGAGTTGGAAGGCAAGTTGGACGCCAACCCCAACTACCCGGCCGTTGCGGAGCGGGTCGCGGCTCGTCTCGACGCGGAGGACGCCGCTCGTGAACTGAACGAATCTCGGGCGCCCTCGACAGACGCCACGGGCCTTGGGAGGTAACGACATGCCAAGACATCGCAAGTTCTCCGAGCTTGAAGCCAAGCTGGACGCCAACCCCGACTACCCAGCTATTGCGGAGCGGGTCGCGGCTCGTCTCGACGCGGAGGACGCTGCATACGAGCACTCACTGCGGGAGCTGCGCAAGGCACTCGGAATGACACAAACCCAGCTCGCCAACCTCCTCGATACCACCCAGCCGACGGTCTCTGACATCGAGCGTCGTACGGACATGTTTCTCTCGACGCTTCGTTCTTACGTCGAGGCCCTTGGTGGACACCTGCGCGTCTACGCAGAGTTCGGCGAGACTGCTGTTCCGATCGACACCTTCCGTTCGATCGACAACCAGTCCGAGCCCAAAGCTGGTGCGGCCTAACAAGCCACCTGTGCGCTTGACTAAGCAGCTTTCACGTACGTGCTATGGCGGTTGCTCGGCGGAATGTTCCAAGATCACCGGCCGAGCTCGGCCCGCAAGATCTCCTCAACACGCTCAGACAAGTTCGGTTCGCCGCTCGAGAAACTGCCAAAGAAGGCCTCCCACGCCGCGGCTATCTCAAGCTCATCGCGCTGCTCTTGCGTTGAAGCAAGTCCGTCAGGCGCAACTGGGTCGGATCCCATATAGACACCGTAGATCCTCGCGAGGCGGATGATCACTCGTTTTGTTGTTCACTGTCTCAGCCTCCTCGTAACTTGGAAGCTCATGGATGATGATCTTGATCCGACAGTTGGCGAGCGAATCCTCGGTGAGTATCCCGAGTTGCTTGATCAGTGGCGCGAGAAAGTCGCGGAGTATGCGCAGAAGCCAAACGACTACTCGCTTTGGATGGTGCACCAAGCGGAGTACCTCGACCTCGTTGTACGCCAGCACCGCTGGCTGACAGAAGGCCCGGGAGACTCCCCCGACCCGAAGCTAGAGCGGAGATGCCGGGAAATAGCCGCTCGCCACCCGGTCGTGCAGAAGGAACGAGAGGAGTCCCTCGCTGATCCGTGGTGGCGTGCTGCCGCAATCGCAGGAGGGAGCAAGGGGATCGTCGAGGTCTACGATCCGGAGTTCCTCGAAGGTGTTGTCAAGTGGCGGCACGAGGTAGCGGACAACCCATTCTCGCAACAGAAACTGCATCTTGATCGACTGATCACCGCACTAGAGCACGGCGGCACGATCACACTTACCAAGATCAAATCGGGTCGCATAGTCGATCAGTGGGAAGTGCCCGGAGATCCGAGACGTGCAGTGCGAGGAGAAAAAGCTCCGGCCCCATCCCGCGGTCACGCTCGAGCGTGTCGCGGGCTATCTCGTGAGGCTCGGGTTCCCGGATGCGCTCGAACTTCGGCTTCGTATTCGGATCAGTCAGTGCCGGACGGATTTTGGCAGCCTCCTCTAGGTCGGTGCCCTTAATCTGATCGAAGGGCTGGCCAAGTGTTCGCCGGCCATCCTGCAGATGTAAACGTTCACGGGCGACGGCGTCGCCATGCTCTTCGCAGATCGCACCAGTAAGAACTTCGCCGCGAAACGACACGGCAAAGTTATGAGTCGCAGGCCTGCTGCAACAGTCGCAGGGTCGCACCTCTCCCCCACCCGCTCGTGGTTCTGAGCGTTCTTGCAGGCGAAAGACGACATCGGCGTCTCCAGCCTCAGCGAGCCTTTGCATCTCGTCGTCAAAGCGCGCATCCGGTTTAAGACGGAAGCCCTCGGGCCACTCCCCCGTCACCGTTTCTCCTGCCGTCGCTCTTTATCGGTAGATCGACGGTAAGGGAGTCAGTCCTCGACGGCCATGTTCCTCGGCGTGTCTTCGGCGTGTCGGCTCAGCTCGGGATAGCGAGTCTCAACATCACTCACGACACGCGTCACGGCTGCGTCTACAAAGCCCATGAGCAACAGATCCGGGTCCTCACGCTGCCGCAGAACTGCGACGGCTCTTCGAGCTCGCTCGAGCACAGGCCCGCTGATCCGGGTCACCTCTCTCGGCAGAGACACTTTCGGTGTCGACGACAACTCGCCCGGCCGCAGAATCTGCGTTTGTTCTTCCTCCCCGGCACCGAAGAGGGCCGGAGCACCCCCGTCAGCCGGAAAGTCCTCGTCCGGCCCGAGGTACTTACCGGCGAGCTCGTCACACCAATGATGGATCGCCTCAGTAGCGGCGCTTTTTGCAGTGAGACTCGTGCGGCCCATCCTGCGTAGAAACCGCACTGCACGGCCGAGGCGGTCCGCGGCGACCGGATCGACTCGCACGACCTCACGGTCGGCTCCAAGCGAGGTAATGGATCTGATCGGCGTCGCTGGGCTCCCCTCCCCGCCTCGCCGGCAAACACGACCTCGGTTACGCCGAGACGAACGGCAAGGGCACGGCGAAACTCCTCCACCGTGAGCCGTCCCTTGAGGTGATTGCACGAAGCGCAGGCGTCGACGACGTTGGCTCCCCACTTGCCGCCGCGGCTGACCGGTACCTGGTGCTCGGTCTCGAAGGGCCCCTCTCCCCCACCGCAGTACCAGCAGGTTCGTCGCTGGACCTCGTACATGCCGAAGTCGAGCGGCATCTGGTCGCCGGTGGCCTCGACCTCGATCAGATCATCGGGGAACGCCATGTGGCACCGCCACACTGCCACAGCGCCACAACAGATCAGACATCCTGGGTCTCCTCTTGCAGCCCTCTTCTCATAACGCGGCTCGCAAACTCCGTGTACGACAACCGCAGGTCCACGCTTTTGGCTCTTAGCCAGGCTGTCTCGAGCTCGTCAGCGACAGCCTGCTGGATTCGAATCGACGTTGCCGCACGTCGGTTGTTCGTCTGTTTGCTGTCGTTTGCCTTAGGTGGTGCCGCAATGACGGGCTCCGGCGCTGGACGGGATTCGCTAGCTGGTTCCGCAGCTGGAGCCTTTTTCGTGGCCTTCTTCGCAGGCTGTGCATCTTCGGTGGGAACAGCATGCAATTCGACTGCTGACTTTTGGGTGGACGATTCCTCGTCAGGTAGCGGCTTTGGTGGCTCGCTCAGAAGTCCGGTAAAGCCTCGGCGGTTAGGCACGACGACGCCCCCTTAGATCTTGTCGCTCAGCCACTCGTTCCATGACCTCCTGGGTTAATGCGAGATATGAGGCGCTAAGTGCCGGATCTGCACTCGGCTCCCCCGCTACTGCATGGTCCATGACGGCATCTTCTGCGCCGATGCGGCGAGGGATGAACGTCGAGAACGTTGGGAACCCGCTCCCATTGAGCTCGTCGAGCAAGGCGCGGCCGATCCGAGTGCGGGTCGGGACGATCGTCGCAACAAGGCCTAGGAGCTCGGCGTCGATGACCTCGTCCTCTTGATGGACGTTGATCCAGCGCACGAACTTCCTCAAGCCAGTAGTGCTCCATACGGCCGCATCAACACCTGGCTGCATCAAGATCATAAGAGAGTGTGCCGCACCGTGCGGGCGAGCCTGTGGTGGCCGAAATCCGATCAAAACGAAGCGCAAGACTTGCCGGGGGTCAATTTCAGTTGCCGTTGACAATCTTGGACCAATGAACCAGTCATCGGAATTGATTGCGACGTCTCCGTGCGTACTGGGGCACCACATTTAGCGGTCTCGCGCCAGGAACAACAGCTCGAACTCAGCCCAGTTCTCGAGTAACCAGGTCTAAAAGCGCCTCCGTCCATAGCATCTGACTCATGGGAATCGGCTTTTCCTTCAAGATTGCGCCCGGCGTTCGAGTCAGGACTTCCAGTCGTGGTGTACGGACGAGTGTCGGACCTCGAGCCGCACGCGTGCACTTCGGCGGTGGCCGAACGGCGGTCTCAACGGGCGCCGGCCCCATATCTCTGTACTCAACGGTCGGAGGAGGGCGGAGCCGTTCGAGCGGAGCGTCGCAGAATCGCATCTCGGTAGCTGCACAGCAACGACAGATGACGCAAGCGGCGAAGCTCGACCAAGCCAATGAGCTCGCAGCTGCGATGGACAGGATTCTCGGCCTGCATCGGCAGTCTTTCGAGCCCGCGCGCCCGCCGCTTGCACCCGCGCCTGCCGGCATCGACGAGGCAGGAATCCGCTCTCGGCATCAACAGGAAGCTCTAACTGGACTTTCAATCTTCAAACGTGCAGCACGTAAGCAAGCACTCGCCGATGCGATGCAACGATCAGCTGTTGAGATCACGGCAAGGCGCGCCGCACAAGATACCGAGCGAGCAAACGTCCAGATAGCACTCAACGAGGCATGGGCCGCCCTAACTGCCAACGAGCCCGACGTCGTGCTGTCGACGCTCGAGGAAGCATTCGAAGACAATGAGGCACCCGCAGCGGCGGTCGGTGTTGCCGATGGCGAAGCATCTCTTGTCGTACTTGTTCCGAGCACCGATGCACTGCCCGAACGCCGCCCGACCGTGACTGACGCCGGCAACCTCTCGCTGAGAAAGCTCACGAAGTCAGACAAGGCAGATCTGTACAAGCTCTTGGTTGCCGGATACGTGCTGGTAACGATCCGAGAGGCGTTCGCTGTTGCACCGTCACTTGTTGCCACGCGTGTTGCGGTACTTCGGGCCTCTGAACCCGATGCCTACGGCGCGCGCCGACTTGAGTGTCTACTGGCGGCCCGGTTCACGCGCCAAGCGCTGACCGGCATCCGTTGGGATGAGGCCGATTCGGCCAAGATTCTGAGCGACGCGGCCTCCGACCTCGTGTTGAAGCAAACAGGGCGAACGAACGAGCTCCAGCCGCTCAATCTCTCCGAACACGACGAGCTTCGGCAGCTTGTGGGCAAGCGTTGATGCCGACGAGCTCCTAGCTCAGGTCTGAGCCGACGAGCACCAACTCAACACGACCGCCTCGAGCGGTGAAAGGTCGTCGCCAGTCGACTCGCGTGCATGCGAGTAGCAGGGGTTTCGGGAGAAAATGTCGATCGTGGCTGGCGGCATGAACTCCTTGGAATGGTTCATGAGGTTCGGCGATGTGCCCGGTCGGTTCAACCCGAACGAGAAGCAACTCGAAGAGCTTCGTGAGCGGTTCGCGCAGAGGCGGAAGATTGACGCCGCCTCTGTGGGAGACGTTGGCGTCTTCCTCATTTCTCGAGTGGGCATTTTTGCGCTGGGTGCTTACACCAGCCGTTCGGAGCGAGATCGCTTCATCGGTGATCCCGCAACGTGAACTTGGCGCCGACGGGCACACCTACTTCATCGACTATGAGTTCGAGGGTGAGTCGATGACAATTTGCTGTCGAGCTTGATGGCTTTGAGTTTCACGGAAACCGGTACGCGTTCAGCTACGACCGCATGCGACAGAACGACCTCGCTCGTACTGGTCGGGTGGTGCTGCGCTTCTCTTACGACTCAGTTCGACTCGACACAGCACGCTGTGTTGCTCAGCTCCAAGACGTGCTTCGAACCGATGGTCGGCTGCGGAAATTCGTGGTTCCCGACCCAATCGTCGAGCGCCCGGAGATGGATCCGAACCCGATCATCGCTTTATCAAAATCACCGACTCTCAAACCCTTGGAGGACCAGGGCGTGACGCCGAGTTATTTCGACACCGTGCGAGGCAAGCTCGATCGCAAGACACTCCAGGAGTGTCAGAAGGAGGCCTTCGCCGCACTGGCGAACTACTACGGGAGCGGTGGCAAGGGCGCGGCCTGTGTCATGTCCGTCGGCGCAAGTAAGACAGCCCTCGGTGTTGCAGCGTGTTTGGGCTTTACGCATAAGCGAGCGATGGTTGTTACGCCCGGAACGGTGATACGAGGAACCTTCGACACAGCTTTCGACTACCAAGCCGTCGGAAACGCGTTGTATGGACTCTCCGGCGGGCCACTCATTCCTGGGTGCAAACCGCCGGCGGTCAAAACTCTTGACTCTGATTGGGGTGCCGTAAGCGCAGTGACACGAGATGAGCTGCTCGCTGCCGATGTAATCGTGACGAACTTCCATTCTCTCGGCACAGGCGACGACCCCGACCATGTGTTGAGCAAGCTCAGGCGCGATGACATCGACTTCATCGTCATCGACGAGGCGCACATCGCCGCCTCAGAGTCGTATCAGCGCCTGTTTCGTCACTTCAAAGACGCCCGAACCTTTCTGATGTCAGCGTGCTTCCAGCGTCTCGACGGCAAGCCCATAGATGCCGATGTCGTGTACCGATACCGGCTCGTCGATTCGATCGCCGACGGTAACGCCAAGAACCTCCGAGTGCATCCATTTCTCTCGGAGGGAGAGATTACAACGTACGAGATGGTCGGGCCTGATGGTTTTCGTGAAGAAATCGTCGGACGGGACGCAATTCTCGAGCTACTCGCTGATGAGAACAAGCTCTCGCGAGTCACGGCGAAGTCGAACGAACCGATACGTCAGGTCATGCGCATCGTGAAACGCTGCCTTGACGAACAAGCCGAGACACTGTTTCCGATCAAGCCTCGAGTGCTGTTCTCAGCTCTCGGAGAACGACACGCCGAGCAAATCGCAAGGATCGCCGAAGAACACGGAATCCCGTGCGACTCGATTCACCATTCAATGACCGAGGCCCAGATCAAGCGCAAGCGAGAGCGCTTCGAATCCGATGCGGGGGATCTCCAAGGCCTCGTTCAGCTCAAGATGCTTGGTCAGGGCTACGACTTCCCGAAGATCTGTGTCGTCGTGCCGATGCGTCCGTACGGCAACTTCAACGAGTTCTACCAATTCGTCGGTCGCGGCATACGCGTGATCAATCACCCGTCACTGACCGGCCGGGTTGGTCCGGAACAGCAGTTCTGCGACGTCGTGTATCACTCCGAACTCGGTCTCGATCACCACATCCAAACGATTTACATCGAGAACGACATGGACCCGCAAACGATTGCTCAACTGGTAAAGGAGAGCCCTGCCGCACCGGAAGGCGGGCCAAAGGCAGGAACTACGGGAGTCGATGTAGCGGAGCGGCCGGATGTTTTTGTGCTCTTCGAGCAAGGCACAGTTCGTTCTCGCATCGTCCATGACGAAGAACGAGTCGAGTCAGCTCGTGCAGAACGTGAACGAGTAGCGCTCGCTGCTCGCTACTCGGAGTACGCGGCCACCACGCAGAACCCGGTGAGCTTCGAACAATGGGCAGAGATCATCAGGTCGCTTCATGAGTGAGACGGCGTACGGACGGCTGCTAGCCGAAGGCTGGACGCCTGAGCAGTTTCTGCTTGTCGAGAATGGCAGGGCGTCAAATGAGTTCGATCCGGTGGACAGGGCGCTTGCCAAGCTTGTGCAGCGAGCACTCAGGGGCGGGCGCCTCGTCGAGACGAAGCAGACGCGGACAGATCAACAGCTCAAGCTGCTCGGCTTGAACCCCAGTGATGAAGAGATGCTCGCGTCATGCTTCCGGCGTGATGCGCTGCAGGCGCAAGGTGCGTGGTGGATCGCGGACGCCGAGACCCTGAAGCCGGCATTTTCTGAACCTGCCCGCACCGATTCTCGCCGGGCATCGGTTCCCTGCAAGCTCTGGAGGTGAGGACTCGTTGCGGGTTGAGCTTGATGATCCTCACCACCTTTTCGTCTCGGTATTGCTGCAGCCGCTGTTTCAGAAGCTGCTGCTTCCGCTCGAGCTACGCGGTGCGGCAGCTGGCAAGAAGGATCGAGATACACGACGCAAGATGTGGCATGAGGCCAAGCAGCTTTACGACGACCTCGGTCTTGAGGTCCACCGGGCCTTCACAACGTTACGCAGCGGCCCCGGCGGTCGGTGTTGCAAAGCGTCTCGAGGAGTTCAAGCAGCCGTACTCGATCCGGGGCTTGCGGTCGCAGTGGATGACCTGTCTGCTTTGAAGGTCTTGTCGTACACCGGGATGCTCACCATCGCTATGATCATCGATCGCGGTCACGGTCTTGATCTTGATCACGCGTCAAGCAGGCGCCTGTTGCGATCCTGCATCGTTGCTCACTGATTCAGTGTGATCAACAACGCTGCCGCGTGCCGAAGCCACGCTCGTGCCCGACCGCCTTCCGTCTACGAGCGGACCGCTGTTTGTCGGATATAGAAACCCGCCGCTGTCACCGCCGACTCATAAACATGACGCCAGCTAGCTTTGCCGGCGCCCTTCGCTGACCTTAGCGCGAAACGCATGCTTTCGATCTTGATGTCGAACGTCGCGATCTTCGCGATCCTGCCGCCCGCACAGTGCTTCGCGCTTTGGGGGGCGCTCCTCGCCCCGGCTGCAAATGGTGTCGGCTGAGGCCATTCCCTACAACTGAAGTCCAGCTGGCCACGAGCCGGTGGCCTCAATGGAACTCACCCTCCCTGTCGTGTCGCCGAGCGTTGGCAGCCAGGGTGCCTTGCTTCACCGGACTGTCCTGGGCCCGACCGGCCAATTGGCGAAGCCGAGCTGCTTCGCGATGGCTGATTGCTCCGGCACACCACTGCACCGCCGCAGACAGCGTCAAGTGTTCGTCGATGACCATCGCTTGAAGAGCAGCACCTGCGCGTTGCTCGGTCGCGGCGATCATCGCGTCTCGTTCACCGAGCGCGGTCAACACCTCGACCGCCAATCTCTCCAGCCGCCGGTCACGGTCGACCCGCTCACGCCGATACCTTGCCTGCACCTGGAACGCCGCCCGCCTCGCTGCCTGCCTCACCGTCTGCTTGCCCACAACCACCACTTCCTCCATCGACGACGACTCGCACTCCCCTACGCCATGTCGCGCCGGTTGAGCGGTCACAACCTCCAAGACAACTCTGGAGACGTACCTCCCTCAGTTCTCCGCAATGTCATGGCCGATACACCTCTTTGCATCGTCGGTACGTACCCGGCTTGGCTGACCGCAGGGTTGACCCGGTTCGCCTTCAGGGGTTGTGACGATGAGCATCCACAAGCTCACCGCCGGGTCGGGGTATGACTATTTGACCCGGCAGGTCGCGGCGTTGGATGCCACCGAGAAGGGCCATGTCGGGCTGGCCTCCTACTACACCGAACGGGGAGAAACTCCGGGAGCCTGGATCGGCTCCGGCCTGGCCGGCATCGACGGCCTCAACGCTGGGGATGCGGTGACCGCGGAGCAGATGCGGGCCCTCTTCGGCGCAGGCCTGCATCCCCTCGCCGCCCAGCGGCTGGAGCAGCTGGACGCCGCTGACCTGACCGACACAAACATCAGGGCTGCGACCCGGCTGGGTGCGCCGTTCAAGGTTTACGCCGGCGAGGTCAGCCAGTTCCGCGTCGAGGTGGCGAAGCGGATCGCGACCCGGCATGCTGCTGGACAGCTGGAAGATCTTGTCTCTGCGGCAGATCGGGCGCGGGTCCGCACTGAGGTCGCGCGGGAGTTCTTTCGAAACGAGCATGGCCGCGATCCGATCGGTGCCCGCGAGATCGCCGCCACCATTGCTAGGCAGTCGCGTCCGCGCACTCAGACGGTTGCCGGCTATGACCTCACCTTCTCCCCGGTCAAATCAGTGTCGACGTTGTGGGCGGTCGCCGACCTCCACGTGGCCGCGATCGAACGAGCGCATCAGGCCGCCGTGCAGGATGCGCTGAGCTTCATCGAACGCCATGCCCTGTTCACCCGGCAAGGACGCAACGGAGTCCGGCAGGTCAGCGCGACCGGCCTGGTCGCAACCGCGTTCACCCACCGCGACAGCCGAGCCGGGGATCCCGACCTGCACACCCATGTCGCTGTTGCAAACAAGGTGCAAACCCTCGACGGACGCTGGCTGTCCATCGACGGACGGGTCTTGTTCAAAGCCACGGTGGCGGCGTCGGAAACCTGATATGTAGTGGGCTTTTGTCAAGAGGGCATGGTGGGGCCGGCCGCCTGGCTGGGTGTCGAGCGACCGGCCCGTTTTCCTGGTGTCTCCCGGTTCGGCGTGTTGGCGACGCGCGGTCAGACTGATATGCGCGGGTTGGTTACCTGCAGGATGGGCTTTTCGGCTGGAACGGCGTCACTGTCTACAGAACGCGAACGTAGCCAGTCCTGGTGGGCTGGTTGTTCATAGGTTTCTCGTGGATCCGTTCCTCGCGCGGCTGCCGGGGTCGATGGTAACCCAGGAAAATCATGGTGATCATCTCAATTTGGCGACTCCTGACTGGGTAGGGTGTGCTGCGCCGCTGGTTGCCGGCAGGTTGGCCTGCCCGGTTGTTGATCTTGCCGGCGGCCGTGGAGGCTGCGGGGTCAAGGGCGGCCGCAGGCCGTCGCGGAGCGATCGCGTCAGCGACCCTTGAGGCCGGAGAGACGGCCCGCATAGGCTGCGCGGCGCAGCACACCAGGCTTGCACTGGCAGGTGTTGGCTAGTCGTCCATGATCGCTAGCGACCAGGCCCAGCCGGCGAGTTCCCGGGCAACAGCGACAGCGGCAATGGTGTTCTTCTTCTTCCTTGCCTGGAAGTATTGCCAACGCTGGTGCAGCCGCCGATTGCCTTGATGGCCGCGTACCCGTGCCGGGCTAGGCGCCAGCTCCCAGCGGTCCCTGATGATCTTGCTGGGATGGCGGTAGCTTCTGCGGTGATGCCAGGCCGCCTCCACCAGCAACCTGCGGGCATGTGTGTTGCCGGCCTTGGTGATGGAGCCTTGAGATCGGGATTGCCCCGAGGAATCTTCGGTGGGCACAAGACCCAAGAACGCGCCGATCGAGGAGCCGGTGAACCGGCGCCAATCCCCGATCTCGACCGCCAACCCGAACCCGGTCAGGGTGGAGATGCCGCGCAGGCAGCACAGCCGACGCACCAACGAGGTGTAGCTGCTGTCGGCGGCCATCGCCTCGATCGCCTTGTCCAGCCGGTTCCGTCGGTCGGTAGTCAACAACACAGCTTCCACGGCATCCTCGAACGCCAGCTGCCGAGCCGACGCATCGAAACGTTGGGTTCGCAGCCAACGCTCGTGCGCCCTGGTCCACGATTTGCCGCCATAGACGATGCCCTGCCGCAACAGCAGGTGGGTCACCCGGTGCCGAACCCGCATCAAATCGCCGCGGACAGCCTCGCGGGCCCGCACCAAATCCCGTGCCGCCTCCTGCTGCACATCAGGCGGCGCCACCTCCACGATCTCACCCAGCCGTAACAGCCGCCACAGCTGCTCCGCGTCCCGGGCATCAGTTTTGATCCGATTCCCCACCGGGCGTTGCAGCTTTGACGGCGCCGCCACCGAACAGGCGATGCCGCGGCTCCACAGAAACCGGGCCAGCCCGTAACCGGTCGGGCCAGCCTCATAGGTCGCCTTCACCGGCTGCGGCAACGACTCCAACCAGCGGCTAACCTCGACCGGATCGGCAGACAGCAGCCGCTGCCACACCTCCCCGGTCAACTCATCCATCGCATGCCCAGTCACCGACCGAGCGTGCACATCCAAACCGGCGAACGTACGATGCTTGTTCACTGAGGCCTCCCGCAACTTGTGGCACTACCGGACATGGCGTTAGCCTCCGGCAACCCACGTCCAATTGCGAGCGAGGCCTCAGCCTCCTCATACCGTCTACAACACCGCCCTGGAACAGCACCTCCGCGACCGGCTCGGCATCCGCTTCACGGAACGTGCCGACGGCGATCCGCGGCTCCGGCCGATACGTGAGATCGTCGGCGTCGATCCCGCCTTGAACCGTCGCTGGTCGGCGCGGCGGGCCAGCATCGAAAGCCGACGGGGTGAGCTGGCGACCCAGTTTCAACGTGATCATGGTCGGCCACCGACGCCGGTGGAGATGCTCCACCTCGCCCAGCAAGCCACGTTGGAGACCCGGGACGCCAAACACGAACCCCGCACCCTGACCGAGCAGCGAACCTCCTGGCACCACGAGGCCGCCCAGGTCCCCGGCGGACCTCAAGCCGTGCACGCCATGGTGCACGCCGCCCTGCACCCCTCCCACACGACGAGCCCGACCATCGACGCGGCTTGGGTTGCTGCGGCGGCTGATCGGGTGCTCGCGGCGATGGAGGAGCGCCGCTCCACCTGGCAGGTCTGGCATGTGCGGGCCGAAGCCCAACGCCAGGTCCGCGCCGCCGACATCCCCACCGACAAGGTGGAGCAGCTGGTCGACCTGCTTGTCGCCGAGGTGCTCAACACCAGATCAATACCGCTCACCAGGACGGATGACTCGATCGTGGAACCGGTGCCGCTGCGGCGGGCCGACGGCTCATCGGTCTACATCGTCGTCGGCTCCGAGTTGTTCACCTCGAGCCGGGACCTTCAGGCCGAGCGACGGCTCATCACCACCGCGGGTCGCACCGATGGGCGCAGCGTCGACGCGGTCGCGGCCGATCTCGCGATCTTGGAGTCGGCGGCGAACGGGGTTGCCCTGGATACAGGACAGGCCGGGCTGGTCCGATCCATGGCCAGCTCCGGTGCCCGGCTGCAGCTTGCGATTGCCCCCGCCGGTGCGGGAAAGACCACAGCGCTGCGGACGCTCACTCACGCTTGGCGGGAGGGCGGCGGCCAGGTGCTCGGTTTGGCGCCATCCGCAGCCGCAGCCGCACAGCTCCGCGACCACACCGGCGCACCCACCGACACACTCGCCAAACTCACCTGGTCCCTCCACCGCCCAAACGGTCCCGCCGGCGAGCTGCCGGACTGGGCGCAGAATATTGGCCCGTCGTCGCTGGTACTGATAGACGAGGCCGGGATGGCGGACACGCTCTCCCTCGACACCGCCGTCCAGTTCATCATTAGCCGCGGCGGAAGTGTCCGGCTGATCGGCGATGACCAGCAGCTGGCCGCCATTGGTGCCGGCTGTGTGCTCCGCGACATCGAAGCTAGCCACGGCGCGGTCCGGCTGACCGAGCTCCACCGCTTCGACGACCCAGCCGAAGCGGCCGCATCCCTCGCGCTACGGGACGGCCGACCGGAAGCGCTCGGTTTCTACCTTGACTGGCAACGGATCCACGTCGGCGACCTGGCCGCCCTCACGCACGACCTGTTCCACGCGTGGCTAGCCGACCGCAGCCGTGGGCTGGACTCGGTGATGCTCGCCCCAACCCGCGACCTGGTCGCGGAACTCAACCAGCGCGCCCGCGCCCACCGCGTCGCGAACACGCCGACACACGGACCGGAGGTCGCCTTGGCGGACGGGAACCGGGCCAGCGCCGGTGAGCTGATCATCACCCGAAGAAATGATCGCCGGCTCCGCACCTCCGCCTCGGACTGGGTGAAGAATGGCGACCGGTGGACCGTCCTCACCACTCATCGTGACGGCGGACTAGGGGTGCAGCACACCCGGAGCGGCCGTACCATCCAGCTGCCCGCCAGCTACGTACGCGATTTCGTGGAACTGGGCTACGCCACCACGATTCACACCGCCCAAGGGATCACCGCCGACACCATGCACGGCCTGATCACCGGCCCCGAGTCGCGGCAGCAGCTGTACACCATGTGCACCCGGGGACGCCTCAGCAACCACATCTGAACCGTCCCGGGTTTCGTGCCGCATCGTTTCTGGTCAGGAAGGATGCGAAGCATGCCGAAGCATTACGACGCCGAGGTCAAGGCTCGGGCGGTGCGGCTGGTCACCGAACACAAGGTTGAATCCGGTTCGGTGACCAAGTCGTGTGAGGCCGTCGGGCGACGGCTCGGGATCAGTAAGGAGACCTTGCGGGGTGGTGTCGCCAAGCTCAGGTCGATGCCGGTGAGCGCGAGGGGGTCAGCAGCGAGGAGTTAGCTGAGATTAAGCGGCTTAAGGCTGAGAATCGGCGGCTGCGGGAGGATGTGGAAATTCTCCGCGCCGCGACAACTTTCTTCGCGTCAATGTGATGCTTGGCCGGGTCTTGCAGGGTTCGCTCGTTTCTTCGCTGCCCTGGTCGTGGTTGTTGCAGGCTAGTGGCTTGTCCCCGATGTGCGGCCCTGCAAGGCGCTTGTCTGCGGCGTGCGTGGCTTGATAGGAGCCTGCCTGTGTGCCCGATTGAGGCGTGCCCGGCGCGGCGGATGAGTCCAGTTCGCATTACTCGGGAGGCAGAGCAAATGATCATGATCGGCGCCGATTCGCACAAGCGTAGTCACACCGTGGTCGCGCTAGACGAGGTCGGACGGAAGGTTGGCCAGAAGACCGTGGTGACCGACAGTGAGGGCCATCTGCAGCTGTTGCGGTGGTCCCGGCAGTTCGAGGAGGTCGAGTTCGCGTTGGAGGATTGCCGTCATTTGACCCGACGCCTCGAGGGTGACCTGCTGGCGGCAGGTCAGCGGGTCATTCGGGTGCCGACCCGGCTAATGGCTGATGCGCGGCGGGCTGGCCGGGAGCGGGGCAAGTCCGATCCGATCGATGCGGAGGCGGTTGCGTGGGCGGCGTTGCGGCATCCTGATCTTCCAGTCGCATCACTGGACGGATCGGCGCGGGAGGTGAAGTTGCTCTCGGACCATCGGCGTGACCTAGTGCGGCAGAGAACTCAACTGTGCAACAAAATCCGCTGGTTCCTGCACGAACTCAACCCGTCGCTCGATGTTCCCTCCCGCGGCCTTCGCCGGCGCTGCGTCATCACCCGCGTCAAAGCTGAGCTGGACCGCTTCGACGGCATCGTCGCCCGGCTGGCACGGGAGCATCTTGCCCGCTGCGCCGAGTTGAACCAGCAGATCGCCGTGCTGGATCGGGAGCTCAACACGTTGATGAAGGACCTCGCGCCGACGCTGCTGACCGTGCCGGGTTGCGGGGTGTTGTCGGCGGCAGTGTTGGTCGGCGAGACGGCTGGGGTCGACCGGTTCAAATCCAAGGACACCTTCGCCCGATTCACCGGCACCGCACCCATACCGGTGTGGTCGGGCAGCAGCGAAGGAAAGGTCCGCCTGAATCGTGGCGGGAACCGGCTGACCAACACTGCCCTGCACATGATCGCGATCACCCAGAGCCGTGGACACGGACCAGGACGTGCCTACATCGAGAAGCTCCAAGCTCGCGGCAAGACCCGGACAGAGGCCGTCCGGCTGCTGCGCCGCCGGATCTCCGACGCGGTCTTCGCCGCGCTTCGCACTGACGCGATACATCGCAGCGCCACCCCAGGAAACCGCACGATCGTCCCACACAACACCGCCATCCGGGCCGCGGCTTGACATAGGAGCATCGGGGAACTCGACCCCCGAAACCGTTGATCATGGGCTTCATCGACACGTTGCGCGCTGAGGGCTGTGCGGTCGAGTCGATCTGCCGGGTGCTGCGTGAGCAGGGCTGCCAGATCGCCGCGCGGACCTA
>Ga0307416_100000162_pt1 | contig 38202 bp, 56 predicted proteins | sample DK1Cmetagenome_2_FD_203821 | JGI IMG/M metagenome (GOLD analysis project Ga0307416, IMG submission 203821) | Maize rhizosphere microbial communities from greenhouse at UC Davis, California, United States - DK15-C-3 | ecosystem: Host-associated > Plants > Roots > Rhizosphere > Soil | place...
GCTGCACGAGTGCAATCGCGAGATCGCCCGCTTCATACACATCAGCCAATCGCTCCCCAAGAGAGAGGTTCCACAATTCCAGCGCTCTCTGGATGCGCTTTTGAGCCGTCCGAAGCTGGAACGGCAATTGAAGGAGATTTGATCATGGCTGCCACCCTCGATCAGCAATTACTGGACCTATGCGACATTCACGGCCTGCGCAGCATCGGCCTGACCGCCTATAACGCCAAACACGGCAAGTTTATCGGCGTCAATGTGCAGACGGAAACCGCGATCGGTTCCGGCCTTGGCAACGATATGAACTTCACCGAGGCGTTCAAGGCCGCGTTGCTCGACCTTCATGTCAAGCAGGGGCTTACCATCCCCGCCGACTTCGCTCCGCTGAGTGTCGCAGCATGAACGCGCAGACATCGATTGTCGCGGGTGACGCCGTCGACCTTTCCTGGATCATCGCCGCTCATGAAGCGGGGAGGAATGATCCAGATCCATTCTTTCAACCGGAAGGAAATGAACAATGAACGCGCTCTTTGCCGCGATGGCTAAGGCGTTCCCTGAGATTGAAGGGGCGCTGAAGGACCGGAACAACCCGGCGTTCAAGTCGAAATATGCCGACCTGTCCAGCGTGGTTGATGCGGTCAAGCCGGCGCTTGCCAAGCACAACCTGTTCTTCGTCCAGATGACGCATGAGCAGCAGGGCGGCGTCTGCGTCGAAACGATCGTCGGCCATGCGGAGGGCGAGCAATTCAGCTTCGGCAAACTGTTCGTTCCCGCTGGTAAGCAGGACGCGCAGGGTTACGGCTCGGCGCTGACCTATGCCCGCCGTTATTCTCTGATGACGGCCTTTGGCGTTTGCCCCGAGGATGATGACGGAAACGCCGCTGTTAAGTCCACTCCGCAGCGTGGCGGGCAGGAAACCGGCGAGGTCGTCAGCAAGGAGCAGCTTGGCGCGCTCCGCAAGGAAGTCGAGCGCACGGGTGCTGACCTGGAGGTGCTGTGCAAGTTCTACAAGATCGACGCGCTGCCCGATCTGCCTGCACATCGCTTCGATCATGCGCTGAAGGCGCTTCAAGCTAAGCCCAATGCGGCTCCGATGCAGGAGGCCGCGTGATGGAGCAGCGTTCAGACGATTGGTTCGCCATCCGGCTCGGCAAGGTGACAGCTTCGCGCATCGCGGATGTGTGCGCCAAGACGAAAACAGGTTGGGGCGCGGGTAGGGCGAACTATCGCGCCCAACTCGTAGCCGAACGGCTTACCGGACAGCGGCAGGACAGTTTCACGAACGCTGCCATGCAGTGGGGCGTGGATTGTGAAGATCAGGCGCGCACCGCCTATGCCTTCCTGCACGGCCATAACGTGGTCGAGGAAGCCTTTGTAATCCATCCCCGGATCGCGATGGGTGGCGCTTCCCCTGACGGCCTTGTTGACGTTGATGGGCTGGTCGAGATCAAGTGTCCCAACACTGCCACGCATATTGAGACGCTGAAGGGCCAGGCTATCCCAGCCAAGTATATCGGGCAGATGGATTGGCAAATGGCCTGCACAGGGCGCCAGTGGTGCGACTTCGTGTCGTTCGATCCCCGGCTCCCGGAGGAAATGCAGCTTTTCGTGAAGCGCCACCACCGGGACGATGTCCGCATTGCCGAGCTTGAAGGCTTGGTCACTGAATTTCTCGAGGAAGTGGATGCTGATGTAGCGGCCCTGACCGCCATCTATCGGAAGGAAGCCGCCTGATGTTGAACCAGTGCCAATTTATCGGCCACCTTGGCGCGGACCCGGAAATCAAATCCACCCGCGACGGGAAGAAGGTCGGCAATCTCCGACTAGCTGTCACTGAGAAATGGAAATCGGCCAACGGTGAGCAGCGCGAGCGCACCGAATGGGTAACGGTTGTGATCTTCTCTGAAGGGCTGGCCGGGGTGGCTGAGCGCTTCCTCCGCAAAGGCTCCAAGGTCTTTGTGCAGGGCAAGATGGCGACTCGGAAATGGCAGGACCAATCGGGGAACGATCGCTATTCGACCGAAATTGTCTTGCAGGGCTTCGACGCCAAGCTGGTGATGCTTGACGGTGCCAACGGGCAGCGCGGCGAGGACGGCCTGACCCATCGCAATCAAGACGGCTTCGGCGGACGGAGTAGCCCGCGAGATCGGCGCGAAGAGTCTCTGGATGACGAGGTGCCCTTCTGATGCTGATGCGGCGCGTCCCCTTGCCCAAGAAGCGGGCGATGCCCCGCCGCAATGGCGGGCGCGTCCAGCGCGGGCGGATCAAGGCAAAGGGCCGGTTCCCTGACAGCCACGTCAAGGAATACTGGAACAGCTTGGATCGCCGCTGCGTAGTCTGCGGGGCAGGGGATACGGTGATCCACCATATCCTCGCCCGCCTGCCGGAGAAGGTGAGGCAGCGGGACCACAGATTTGTGGCTGTCCTATGCGTGCGACACCACAACTCCGGCCCTGGCAGCATCCATGGAGAAGGCACGGAAGCGAAGTTTCTGGAAGTGACCGGCTGTGATCTGGTCGCCATCGCACGAACTAACTGGAGCGCATACAATGGCTGACGCGATCGACCGCGCCATCGATGAGGCGGAGCGCCTTTTTGTTTCGGCTGGCCAAGCCAAGGTGAAGGCCGAGGCCATGGATCTACGCCGCAAGCGTGTCCGTGCCGCCCTGTTCGTCAAGTACAAGGGCGACGGCAATCCGGCCGGCGCAAGCGAACAGATGGCTGAGGCCGACCCGTTTTATGAACTGGCCTGCGCTGATTGGGAATCTGCGGCGATGGAGGCTGAAACTCTCCGCGCCCAAGCTGAGGCGAAGCGGCTGAGATTTGAAGCTTGGCGCACGAGCGAAAGCACGAAGCGCGCACAGATGAACCTTCGATAAGGGAGACCACCCATGTTCGGATTGATGACAGTAAAGCGCCACGAAGCCATCCTTGCGAAGGCTGACAGGCTGATCGATGACACAGCGCAGCATGTCGCGGCGGAAGAGTTCAGTGGCGTGCGCACCCTGCCGCACAAGGTGGCGTTGGCGATCAAGCGGCTTGAGGAAGCGCGCAGCAACGCCTTTCGCAATCGCCAGATGGCTCTCACGCTAGAGGACAAATTGGCCGCCGCCCGCGCCGAAGCAGAAGCCAACAAGGTGGATGCCACCCTATGGCGCAACGCCCGTGAACGACGGAAGCAGGGGAGGGCTGTGGCGTGAGCAAGATGTCCGCCGATGTGACCGCGCACCTGAAAAGCGCCGGGGCCCGCAACCTCCAAGAGTTCGGATACCCGGACGTGACTGCCGACAACATCACCAGCGACCCGATCTACAGCCAGTTCTTCGCTTTGATGCTGCGCGATAATCTTGGGCACGGCTTTGACAAAGAGATCAACGCCCTGCTGGCCGAGATTAATCCCGCCTAACCCCCTCACGGCATCCGCAGCCAATCCCTGCCCAGCGGACGGTCCAAGGATCGAAAGGGCAGATGGAGCGATCCAGATGCGCTACTACATCGATTGCGAGTTTGACGGCCACAACGGACGGCTGTTGAGCATGGCTCTTGTCCGCAATGGCGCGGCAGACAGCATGATGATTATCGTCTGCGGTGATCCGGTAACTGACCCATGGGTTGCCGAGAACGTCTTGCCCATCATCCATAACGACAAGGCGCAGGAGACGGCGTGGTGCGTTGAGAATGAGGTTGGTGATCGTATCCGCGAGTTTATTGGCGGCGATCCACAGCCCAAGATCATTGCAGATAGCCCGGTCGATATTATGCGCTTCTGCCGCGCCCTCACAACCGGCACAGACGGGCAATGGGCATCCACCGATTACGAGCGCATGACGTTCATCGTTGAGAATGTCGATTGCTATCCGACCACACTCCCCGGCGCTGTCCAGCATAATGCCTGGTGGGATGCCATGGCCCTGCGGCACAAGCTTTCGGAGCAACCGGCATGACCGCCCTGTTCCACCAGCGCAGCGCCAGCATGAGCCGCCCCGGCCATCGCACCGCAGGCACGCCGCTTATCGCGCACCAGCCCTTTACCGAAGCAGCCAAGGCCAATCACGCAAGACGGCTTAGGGCGCAGTTGGAGAGGATGAAGTGAGCGAGCGAGCAGCCCTTAAAATTGTCCAGATCGTGGTCGATGCCGGCGATGAGAACTTTTGCGCCGCCAGCCTGCCGCAGGACCGCATGAACATGTTGATCGGCTTTATCGAGGCGCTTTCCGAAGGTCCGATCCGGTTGGTCAGGCTCCCCGGCGTCAAGATGGTGCCCGTTACGGAGTTGCAGGAATGAAGCGCCATTTCTTCACGACATGCGGAGAGTGCGGGCGCGAGGCGATGAACCATAGCGGCATCTGCCCATCCTGCGAGGATTCCCACGGGTACCGCGATAGCGATCGAAGCCGGAACGGCCGAGACGGCGAAGCAGGCTCGGTTCACGAGAGCGCGGGCCGCCAGGCATCGCCAGAAGGGATTTAGGATGACCAACCCAAAAACCGAAAGCCTGGATACCACCGGGCAAGAGCGGGCGCTGGCCGACAAGCTGATCGAAGCGCAGGCCATCGTGTCCTGCATGTCTCACCGCGACGACTGCACCAGCAGCGCCGACCATCCCGATATGTGCGGCTGCGGCCTGACCCAGCTTGATCGCGTATTGCGTCTTCCGGCCGATCTCCCCCAGACGCATGCAGAGCGGGCGCTGGAGAAGGCTGCGGCCCTAGCTGAATACGGCTTCCGTTGCCGAACTTGCGGCGTGGTTTTCGATGGCCATGATGGCCATCCTGCCCCCGAATGCGACCACCCAAGCTGGGACCGCCTGACGGACGCAGAAACTGCGTCGGCCATTCGCGCTCTCCCCCATCAACCGGCGACCGATGAGGGTGAGGGGATCGGTTGGCGGATAGACCCAGCCTACACGGGCCCGGTCGTTTCGTTCGACTTCAATCCGCCCTATTACCTTTCCTCATGCGACAAGTGCGGATGGGTAGGATCAAGCGAACATTGCGGGCTTGATAGCGGCGGTGACGACAGCGACGTATATTGTCCGCGCTGCCATTCTCCCGGGGCAGATTGCGGCAAGGTGGCTGATCGCATTCCCTCCACCCCTCCATCCCCCGCAGCAGAAACGAGGCTGAGGGAGGCTGTGGTCCACCTATGCGATGCGGTTGAGCAAAATCAGGCGAACGGCTATCATGTTGTGCCGACCATAGTGCGTGCTGCACAGGAAACCCGCGCCGCCCTCACGCAACCCGAACCCACAGCCCAGCAAGCCCTGCCTCAAGCCCGAGTTGACCGCCGTCATCATCCGCTTTGTGGCGTCCAGTATGGACACAGTTGCGACTATGACTGCGCCCGCGATTACACACCTCCAGCCCAGCAAGGGGGTGAGGAAGAGGGCAGGCTATATCCGCAATTGCTGGACGACGGCGAAGGAAAGGCGCTGCTAACCCGCGCTGAACAACTGTGGGCAGACTTGCAGGCGAACAATCTTGGAGGATTTTCCGGCATCAATCGGCCGTTCTATATCCTCCATGAGTTCAAGCGCGTGATTGAGCAGTTCGGCAATCGCGATGTGGGTTTGAATTGGTCGAAGGATCAGCTTGACGCAGCCCTGTCAGCCCAGCAAGCAGTGGATGAGGCGGAATGTCGTCGTATCCTTAGCGGTCTAGCCGGGTATGAGATCAGCCGTGCCGACATGCTGGATGATTGCAGCGTTCTCGCAAGATATGCGGTGGAGGCGATGATAAAGGTCGCGTCAGCCCAGCAAGCGGCGGGGGAGGCGGTGGCTTGGATGTATGAGAAGGGCGATCGGACCTGCATCTGGCGCGAAAGGGCTGGTCCCGGCGACCTTAGCCTGTCACGCGAGGAAACGGTCGAGTATGTCACCGAGCTTTGGAACGCTCGCACCCTCCCGGCAGCGGCGTCCGCCGAGGCGGGGGCCACTTCCGACAGCGACGACTATCGCCACACCTTCTACGGCATCCTGAACGCGCAGGGCAAATTCTGGACCCCGCTGCCGTTCCACGATGAGGAGGCCGCCAAAGCGCATCTTGCACGGTTCGCCATCGGATCGAACAAATCGATGCTGGATACCCATAGCATCGTGCCGGTTCGCGTTCGCCTGTCTCTCACCGCCAAGGGGAAGGATCAGGTATGAAGGGACTTCCAAAAAGTAAGCTGTTCTGGATCAAGACACGCCCGTTCGCGCTGCTCTGGAAAGATTATCGCCCGATCCGGTTCGCCAAGTTCCGCAATGCCAACGCCATGTTCATTTGGCTTGGCCCACTTGAAATTGGCTGGCGGATGCCGTGGCTGGAGCAGTCAGCCCGCCAGCTTTACCCGCACCTGTTTGCCAAGGAGGCGACCGATGGCGAGTGATACGGTAATCCAAGCGGATCGTGACCTGTTCATCAGCCTTCGCGGCTTTGGCGCAGACAGCGACTTGGCACGACAGGTCAACGCGGGTTGGTATTGCGGCGATCAGGTCGCAGAGATCGCAGCCCACCGCCGCGCTGCTGTGGCTGAACTGGTGGAGGCCCTTAGCGAGATGCTGGCCTATTCCAACGGGCGCACAAATCCGGCGCACGCAAAGGCTGCTGCAATTCTCTCCCGCCATCAGGCAGGACTAGGGATGAAGGACAAACAAGATGGATAAGGGCGCGTCCGTGCCGGATCAGGCTCTCGCGGTTCCCGTCGAGCCTGCAAGCAGTCTCGCCCCTTCGGGCTTCGATCCTTCGCGCACACTGGCTCAAGCGTCGTCGGTGCTGGATTGGCTCGCAGAACATGCGCCAGATTGCTACGGATGGGAGCCGCCGTTTCCGTCCACGGTGCCGAGCATCGCGTTGGAGGCACAGGCGCTTCGTAATGCGCTTCCTACTTTTAGGAACCTACTCGCTTTTATAGACGCGATCCACGAAGCCGCACCGAATGGCGAGGCGGTAAGCGTCAGGCATCATGCCAATGGTGATTGGTCGGTCTATGACCGCGATAGGGATACCCACCGGATGGCCGAGACGGGCACCGGCTCGGTGCGGAGCATGGGTAGCCCGGGCCGTGAAACGGCATCGCCCGGAAGCGGGCTGGCAGGACTAGGGAAGGGGGATGATCGTGGGTAGCGAGATGATTGAGCGGATGAAGGTCGCGGCCCTTTGCGCCTACATCGAGAACGGCGGACGCGCAGACATTGGCGAGCATCTGACCCATGGCGATATGCGGCATGTCGCCCCGGACATGATCGGCAAGATGATGACCGCCGCCCTGAAAGCCCTCATGGAGCCTACAGAGGCAATGATGCAGGCTGGGCAGGCGGCATCCTCTGGTTGGCTGGACACAGGCGAAGTTGGCCCCGTCTGGCAATCGATGATCCGCGCTGCCTTGGAGGAGGGAAGCTGATGACTGCACCCGCACGTATCAAGAAATCTGAGGTGGATCAGGTCGCCAGCTTTGTGAAGCGCACCGCCTTGGAAAAGGGTAGGGTGATTTTCGATCTGGCGAACAGCCGAATCGAGGTCATTATCGGGGACGCTGGCGAGCCTTCGCCTGCGGGCAACCCATGGGATGAAGATGACAAGGCGTAGCTGGCTACCGGACGGAGTGACCGAATATAAGGACCGGCACGGCAAGGCCCGTTACCGGTTCCGCAAGGCTGGCTACCATGCCCACCACTTCAAAGCACAGCCCGGATCAGCCGAGTTTATGGCTGAGTATGCGGCGGCTAAGGAAGGCAAGATCGAACGCGAGCCGATCAGCGCCAAGCCGGTCATCCCCGGCTCGATCGATGATCTTTGTATCCGCTACTATAAGACCCCAGCTTGGAAGAAGATGGCCGACAACAGCAAGGCCACCTACCGGGGCATCCTTGAACGCTTCCGGGAAAGGCGGAAGGAATCAGGCAGGCGCTACGGCGATCTGCCCGCCGCCAGCATGACCACCGCCCATATCGATGAGATCCTTGGCGGCATGTCCTCCACCCCCGCCGCCGCCAATAATCTGCGGAAGGTGCTGAAGCGGTTGTTCAACATCGCGGTCAAAGCCGGTATACGGCGCGACAATCCCGTGACGGAGACGGACAGCTACAAGAGCGGAAAGGGCTTCCACACATGGGAAGAGGAAGAGATCGAGCAATACCGCGCGAAGCATCCGGTAGGCACCATGGCGCGCCTCGCGCTGGAACTAGCCCTTAACACCGCCGCTCGCCGCTGCAATGTCGCACGGCTTGAGCGCGACCAGTTGAAGGAAGGCTTGTTCTATATCGAGCATGTGAAGGGGAATGACCCGACCATCGTGGAGTGCCTGGATGAGACGAGGGAAGCGATCGACGCTATGCCGGTGGTGGGGATGCAGTTCTTCCTTCTGACCAGCTTTGGCAAGCCGTTCTCTGTCGCTGGCTTTGGCAACAAGGTCCGCGAATGGTGCGATGCCGCTGGACTGCCGCAATGCTCGCTGCACGGCCTGCGCAAGGCCATGAGCCGCCGTCTAGCGGAGTCGGGAGCGACCGACGCGGAGGGCAGGGCGATCACCGGTCACAAGAAAAACCAGACCTTCGCCTACTATGCCGCCAAGGCAAATCGTAAGAATTTAGCGGCTACCGGCGTGGCGAACCTCAAGAACAAGGGCTTGGCGAACCGCCCCAAAAATGGGCAAGAAAGCTAGTAAATACGGGGGTTTCAGCTTGACAGGTGGCGGACAGGGTGGGACTGTAAGAACCGCCACTTTTCAAAGTCGAATGTGTGGCGAACCAGCCCATTTGACTCACGGAAACCCTACGAGTCGCAAATCGGTTGGCGAACCTAATCGGGCCGGAAAGCTGCGCAAACAGCGTCCCGGCCATGACCAAACGATGAAGGGACATCGCATGGCTGCGAAGCGATATATTCGGATTCTTCCACACCTGACAGGCCCATATGGTGGGCCAGCTATCGAACGCTTCTGGTCGAAGGTTGACCGGCGCAGGGATGATGATTGCTGGGATTGGCAGGCGTCGGTCACCACAAGCGGCTATGGGCGCTTCAAGATGACCCCCTACACGACCGCTGCGGCCAACCGGGTCGCGCTCGCCTTAGAGACGGGCATCGAGCCTCACGGCCTGCAAGCCCTCCACAGTTGCGACCGTCCCTGCTGCTGCAACCCAAAGCATCTGCGCTGGGGCACTGCGGCTGACAATGCGCAGGACAAGGTAGAGCGGAGCAGGGCGCGCACTGGCGATCAACGGGGCGCAAGTAATGGGGCGGCGAAGTTAACCGAGGAAGGTCTCGCGCGAGTTGTCGCGGGGTTCAATCGCGGCCTGAACAACAAGCAGATCGCGGAAGGCTTGCCGATAGGCCATGCCATGGTGAGCAAGATCCGGCGCGGCCATATGTGGCGGGAGCAGGCGGCGGCTTTAGGATGGCAGCCCGCCCGCCTTCAGGAGCAGGCAGCATGAGCGGGGATGGTAAGACGCCGCCAATCGTTCCGCAGGATTTCCTCGGCGGTGTTAACGTGGTCGATATTGGCGACCTTCGCGTTGCACGCGGGCTATCGCGGCGGCCTCATTCGATGTGCGCGCACAAGCCGCTTATCTATGACCAACAGGAGCGCCGGATATGGTGCAAGGATTGCGAGCAGGACATAGAGCCGTTCGACGCCTTCCGCATGCTGGTGGAGAGATTCGACAGCGCGGCCAAGGCTCTCAAACGCCGTGAGGAAGCGGTTGCTGCTGCCGAGCATCACAACCTCATTCGGATCGCAGCGAAGCAGATGGACGAGAAGTTTCGCCGCAAGAAAATGGTCCCGACCTGCCCGCATTGCGGAGACGGCATATTCCCAGAGGATGTGCCGAAGATGGGCAGCGTCAATCGACAGTGGGAAGAGGTAAAGCGCGCCCGCAAGGAGAAATCAGCATGACCCAGGAGCATAACATGAGCCTGAGTGAACTGGCTTCCTATGGATGGTTCCGCTTCAAAGGCTTTGTGGCCTGGAATATCGTTCGCTGGTTTCCGCTGCCGCTAAGCCTGTCCCCGCGCAACCCGATCTATCGAGCGTCGGCAAGATTATGGGGATGCGCCTATGCCGCCGACGCATTGCCAACATTCGGCGATTGGAAGATGCACTTTTCATGGCCTCCGGTATCCGCTCTCGGTGGCCGCTCGCAGGGAGGGGAGGATGCCTGACGAATATCGCATCGAACTGGTCGAGGATCGCCCGCTAACCGGCATGTGGCATTGTGGGCCGAACGCGGCATGGGTTACGGTCACACATCTGCCGACCATGATTAGCGCCCGCATGTTCGATGCGCGCCATCATGAAGCGAAGAAAGCGGCAATGGCCTGCTGCGAAATGATGGTAGAGCAATCGCGGTTGCTCAAGTGCCAATTTCCAGAACGCTTGGAGAAGCACCCATGACCACACCAGAGGAACTGATGGCGCTGGTAGAGCGGCTACAGAGCCGTGAGAACTACGGCCTGACGCTTGATCCTAACGTCATCATCTGCGACCGGCGCGTCATTGACGAGGTGATAGAATACCTCCGCGCACGGCTCCAGCAGGGGGAGGGGTGATGTTCAGCAACCTTCCTCCATCGGAAGTAGAGCGGCGCAGGCTGGTATCTATCGAAGCGATGAAGGAGCGCAGACGCGAGGATTGGGAGCGCCGTTACCAAAAACGCTGCGATGAGTTCTTTTGGAAGAACGGGCGATGCTGCGCCGGGTGTGACCATTGGAGTAGCGATGCGGGCGATATAGGAGAGTGCCGTTCCGCCCCGCCTGTCTCTGGCGCGCAGGTTCTGCGAAGCCTGGGGATCGAGTGGTCATCCTATACGCCGCCACCGGGCCAGCCATTTACGCGCCGGGATCACGTTTGCGGTGCGTTTCAGGATACATTCGATTGGGCTTCGCTGGGTGGGGAATACCTGGTTTCTATAGGCGCGTCCGTTGCCGCCCTTACCCCGGATGATGGAGAGGTGAAGCATGGACGATAGAATCCGCTTCCGCATCGTACAGGATGGCATCCCGGTCGCATGGACCGAAGGCGTGCGAGCACAGGGTGAGATCATGCATTATGCCGCCGTCTATTCCAAGGATGGGCCGGTGAAGATACAGAAGCATGAACGCGGAAAATGGCGACCATGGCCAGATCGCAAAGCCAATGGAGGCGCGGGTGAGTGAGGGCTATAATAAGGGCATGACCATGAACGACCAGACAGCCACCGGCATTTACGAGCGCGATGCCCGCTTCCGCGCAAGAGTTTTGAGCGCCGTTGCTCGCGCAGAGGAAGAGGGGCGCCAGCATATTGGCGATGACGAAATCCGCTGGCGCGATGTTCACGAGATCGCTGTGAACGCTGCTGTCATCGCCCTCCGTGAGGCGTTCGAGGGTGACGCGGAGTTGGCGATGCTGCGAGCGGAGCGTGATCGCTACAAGGAATTGGCGCTTAAGGGGCTGGAATTAACCCCGCCCCGCATGATCATCCCGGCCGACGCCATCGCATCCGGCGAACATGAGGTGAAGAAATGACGAACGGACTACCCTCCGATTGGGCTATCGCGAAAGCCAAGCGGCTTTCTGGCCTGCCTGTGGACGCCGACAGCATCCCTCAGGCGGTCATGGCATTCGCGGAATATATTGAGGCCCATGAGGAAGCCCCCGCCGTCGATCTATCAGAAGCGGATTGCTTCAGGCTTCGGCGAGAATAATTCGTCCCTAAGGGGATTCACCCGCAGCGGTGGATAGGGTATAAGGGTTGAGGCGCAGATGGTCTGGGAACAGCGTTTCGCTAGGCGGTTCGACTCCGTATGGTTTTGCAGGTTCGATTCCTGCCGCTGCGCCCACTCTTGACCGAATCGCTCCGTCCCGGCGAACATGCGTCATGGACCAGACCGAAATCTACCGCCGCGACAATGACCCCGCCATGCAGGAATACCACGCCCTCGTGAAGCAGATCGAAGCGGGATACCCTATGCACCCGCAAGAGGTTCAGGACGTGATCGATGCGCTGAACGAGGCGGGATATCCGTCACAGGCTATTCTGCTGGCGCGGATGAAGATCAATTGGGATCGAGGCTGAGTGCCCATTCCCTGACAGCTTCAAGGCGGTCCATCAACAGTTTCTCGCCGCCTTATGGTGTGCTACCCGACTGGCGATAGGGCTGAATCAGGCAGGCTGGGAACAACTGATGCAACTTCATACTTCTAAATTAGATGAGCTTTGCCATGATATCGCGGACTGTCACGCGAACGTGCAGGCCCCAGCCGTCCTGGAGAAGTACGGCAATTTGCAGTTAGTGTTCGATGCGAATGTCGACCAGGAGCTATCGCCATACTCGCAGGAATATTTTGATCAGCAGTTGAACCTATATCGCGAGATTGCTGGTCGTGACCTGAACCAAGAGAGTGGCGAGCTTCATCCCTTCGAAGGCCATCGACTTCTTGATGCGCCGAATCCTATCGGTATTCTGGACGCTGCGCAGATGGGCGCGCATGTCCGAGCCTTAACTACAATGCTAGGCCTGTCGTGCGTCTCAGGCCGCGCTCGCATCCTCGATATGGGCGCAGGCCATGGGCTGAGTTCGGAGGTATTCGCCTTCACTGGCTGCCACGTGCATGCGGTAGATATAGACCCTGGCCTGGCCGCCTTGAGCCGGGAGCGGGCACGGCGGCGGAATCTCGACATATTGCGCAGCGATATGAACTTCGATGATATCAGCGCGATTGAAGATGGTGCGTATGACGCCGCCTTCTTTTTTCAATCTCTACACCATTGCCTAAAACCCTGGCGTCTCATCGAGCAGCTAAAAAACAAGTTAAAGCCAGAAGGCGTTATCGGCTTTGTTGGCGAGCCGTTGCAGACCTTTTGGTGGAAACATTGGGGGCTGCGCCTTGACCTTGAATCTCTTTTTGTGGCGCGAAGTCAAGGTTGGTTTGAGAGCGGGTTCTCGCATAGCTTCATAGCCGACTGTTTCAAGCGGAACGGTATGGAGCTTCTGTTCTTCAATGGCGGCCATACTGGCGGGGAAATCGGTATAGCATCGCCCAGCACGGATAAATTGCGAGCTATTCGCGAAGCGGCGGTGGTTCTTGGTCTTCGCGAACTTGATCCGTCACGTGCCGGATGGGCGCAGGAAACGCGTTATGTGAGTCAGTGTGGCGACAGGGCTGAAGTCTTTGGCCGTCCTGGGTTCAGACAGCGCGGAGACGAACGCGGCGCTCTACTGTACGGACCCTACATCAATCTGGATCGCGGCAAATACGAACTAAGCATGACAATCGGCACCTCCGGCGACGGCGGGAGGGTGGCAATCGAAGTGGTTAGCGACCTAGGGCAAAACATCATCTTCACAGAATCAGTGCAGGCAACTGATGGTAAGGCTATGCTGATCGTGAGGGAATTTACGGCTCCAACCGACAGCAAAAATGTCGAAGTGAGAGCCGTCATCGATAGAGGGAATGGTTGGTCAGTGAGTTTGCCGGTAATTCGGGCGCTCAGTTGAGACCTAGTGCCCATTCTCTGACGGCCTCAAGGCGCGCCGTATTATCCGCGCATATCAGTGCGTCAACCTGCGGGATCAGGATTGATCCCTGAGGAACGAGGGAAGGTCCACCGGGTCCGTCGCCGCTCGCGGTGGCTTCGGAGGATTGGGACAGATCGGTTCCGCTGGCTGCACGCTGAGAGGCTTGGTAGCGCAGGACGGCAGCATGGTACTGGCTAGACAGATCAGCATAGCGGGCATCAGCCGCATCGGTTTTTTTTGCATCTTCGGCTTCCTTCTTGATCTTGGCGGCGTAGGCGTCGGCAGTCGCCTTCAGTTGAGCGCGTTCGTAATTGGAGCGATCGGCGGCGCGGCCAGCCTTCTCTGCCGACAGGGACGATTTCAGCCCCGTCACGCGCAATTGCTGCGCTCCGACCGCCGCGAGTAGCAGGGCGAGGGCGATCAGCTTCCAGTGGGCGCGGAGGATGCTTATGGAGAAGGGGATGAGGTTCACAGTCCGGTCATGCAGAGGCGATATTCCTCTGCCCTTCGGTTCGCGAGGCCCTGGACGAATTTCCCGCCAGCCTTGTTCCAGAATTTGAGCGCTGCACATCCGCCCTCAAGATCACCTGCGTCGAAGCGGCGATCAGTGGTTGATTTGCAATAAGCGCCCACGCCGATGTTATAGGCGAGCGACGACGCAGCGGCGAGTTGATAGGGGCGATCAGCGATCCGAGGCGTGCAGCGCGCTACAGGCTCAGCAAATCCTTCCACCGCCTTTTCTAACATGGCCCGGCATTCGGTATCGCTATATCGGCGCATCTCCACGCGGGTTTCGCCATAGCAGACGGTCTGGACCCCCACGATGTCACGATACGGATCGTTGCGCTTTCCCTCCCACTTGGCCACCAGCGGGACCGCCAGCAACAGCGCGGTTGCGATCCCTCCGCCTGTGATTTTCTGCGCCTTACTCGCCATTCTTCGGCCCCTGCTTGATCAACCTGGCTATCGTGACAAGCGCGAAGATCGCCACTGGAGCGGCGGGAGGGAGAACGTCCCGCAACTCTGGTGGAAGGCTGTTCAAGACGGATAGCATCACGTCCGGCGATGCCAGCAAATACGCCCAGATGATGGTAGCTACCGCACTGATTCGCACCGACCAGAGGCGCCACCATGAGCGCCATTCCTCCACCAACTTCATATCCCCACCGCCTTTCCAACCAATGCTGCAACCCCGCCAAGAACCCCGGCGGGGATCAGCCATGGAATTGTCTTGATCAGCACGGCGCCTAGAGACAGCGCGCCCTTGCGCTGGTTCTCGATAGCCTCCAGTGCCGTGACGCGGGTGCCAAGCGCCGCAATGTCTGCCTTGTTTTCCTCGACCGCCTGGGGAAGGTGGGCAGACCGATCTACCGCCCTGGCTAGATCTTCAAACTTCTGCGCAAGGTTGTTCACCGTGTGCACCACCTCACGCATCTGCCCTTCCATACGCCCCACTGCCAAGGTCAGAGATTGGTCATCGGGCATGGATATCACTCCCGCCCGGTCGTCGCCTTGATGCAGATTCAGTCCCACCAACCATGTCGCTCATACGAAGAACGATCCGCTGATGTAGAACTGAATATTACTCGTCGAAGCCGGGACGTTCGTTGTTCCAAAATTAGCCAGTGCACCCGCGCTCGTGATGATGCGGATCAAAACAGTTCCATCCGCTTGAAGCTCGGCGGCGAAGGCCTTGGATGCATCAAAGGTGACATTCGCCATGGAACTGATGTGGGCGCCCATGACATAGGTTGGCAGGAACGGGATATTGGGCTGGACAATGAAAGCTCCGCTCGCAGTCGTGTATGCGTTTGTGTTGAACAGGAGCGTTGTCCTGAACTGGCAAATCCCACCCTGGACACGATAGGTCGTGGTCTGCGTCGTGTAGGTGAAGGAGGAGTTGCCTGGCGTAGCGAACGCCACAGTTGCATTCACCCCATAATTTTTATCGACAGAATAACTGCCGACGCCGATTGTAGATGGAAGCGACACGCCCCAGCCAAGCGAGGCGTTCACCTCGATATCATGGTTCTCATCGGACGCAATCGCGATGGCATTGCCACTTCCGGTGCCGATATCCTTGAATCGTGGCTTGCTGACAGTAGCCCTTCCCCCCGCAATATCGATGAATGGCTGCGTTCGAGTTGTGTTGCTACCGAAGTCAAATTTCGGAAGGTCAAGGATCATCTCCCCCGCAGAGCAGCGAAATATCGGCGCATTAGGTGATCCGCTGCTTGTCCAGCCTTCGCCAAACGATCCGATGGCCGAAGCGCTATTGACAAGAACGCAGGGGCTTGTTCCGGTCGTGTTCGGCAAGAACCAATGTCCACCAAAGGACCAATTAGCCGTCCCCGTCAGGGCTATTTTCGTTTCATCAACGTCTGACGTGCCATAGACCGAACCAACAACAATCCGGCCACCGCTCGCCGCCAAGATCGAGCGTCGGCCATCAAGAGACAGCAGGCCTATGAAGCCGAATGGCTCATCACTGCCAGATTTGAAAAAGCTGTGTGCGACATTAAATCCAGTAACCGACTTGATATCCAGACTGTCGCAACGTCCGCATTTCAAGCCGTTAGTAGAACCATCCTGCCAGATCGTAAGGAAGCTTCCGCTGATATAGCCGTAAGGCCAAAAATTAAGGGTGGTGACATGGAAGAAGTCAGCCGCGCCATCGATCCACATGCCCTGATTGAAAGCGCCGATCTCAAGCAGATTGGCTTCAAATCCGCCAGTGTTGCCGCGAACGTCAATCCCGTTCCATCCACCGCTGATGCGGATGCTGCCGCCAAATTTCAGGCGGGAAACGCCCTGCGCTGAAATCGCCCACGGATACTGAATGAGACTGGCGCGGACGGTCGCGCTGCCCGGTTGTTCGAAATAGAAGCCGATATCAGAACAGCCAGCGCCATTTTCCGATGCGGTCGACGGAATATACATGACGCCACTCGCCGCCATGTTGAAGCCGGATTGGATGCGGAAGTAACTCTTGGTTACACCATCCCCAAAGAATTGCTGACCATTGGCGTGCTGGCTGATCTGATCCGACACGATATAGCCGCCGGCCAGCGCAGGCATATAGACATTCTTGCCGGTCGCAGCCGCCTTGTTCGCCGCGTTGGTCCAATCGGTGTCCGAAGGTGCGCGAAAATCCGCGATCGAAACAGCTTGCTCGCGAAGTTTGTCCTGCACGGTTCGGGAGATAGCGCCGGTCCCTGACTGGAGGAATCCGACCAATGATGAACCCGTTGTGCCACTCAGGACGGCAGGAAAATCGGTCGCGCTGGCGACATAGTCAACCTGGATGCCAGCCCGGTTGCGGGCGCGGAGCGAATAGCTGCTCTGGCTTACATAGACAGTCGCCCGAACGCCATTATTGACGATATAACCCGCCGTCACGCTTAGGGGCTGTGTCGCCGGTATCGTCAGCGCAGAATCCCAATAGGTTGCGATAGGGTTGGTTTCTGGGTCCTGATTGGCCGTTCCGATATAAACCGAACCGCTATCCAGCGGCAGGCCATTTAAATCCGCGAAAAAGGATCGCTGATAAACGATCGTCGTCATTCGTCTTGTGCCCCCGCACTGGCAAGGATCGGCGCAAGGATGCGCGGCGATCGGTAGGTGTCGATGAAGGCGCGGACGGACTTGCCCGCCCCCGCCTTCGCTTTGTCAGCCACCTTCCCGGCAACGCTTCGGGGTGCGGTCCCGACCGTATCGTCCTTGGCGGCCTGCTCAGCGGTATATTCCGCCGCATTCTTGAGCGTTTCTGTCGCCTTGGCGGCTTCGCGCGCTTCCTTGACAGCGGGCGACACCATGCGTGCCGCGCCGCCTGCGATGGCTGCGCCGACAGGGCCGCCGACCGCAAAACCCGCCGCGCTCATCGCCGCCGTGGCCTGATTGTCCACATCCTTGACGAGACGCATGATGAGGTTGCCAGACCCGCTGGGGTTGGTCGTGCCACTGATCGGGATTGTCACATCCTCGATCACCCGGCGCAGCTTCATGAGTTGGTTGAACTGGTCGCTATCGAGCAAAACACGCAGTTTATCGGACCCGAAGGATTCAATCGCTGATCGAAGTTTCGCGCCGGAAATGGCTTCCGCTATTTCGCCGCCCGCATTGGCGGTGCGGGTGGTCGCCTTCTCGAAGATCGTAGCAAGCCCATGGGCCTGGATCGCTGTCCACGCCGCCTTGCTCTTGGCTGTCGCCTTGGACAGCAGGACCGCCTTGACGCGCTTCAGGTCGGAGGTGGAGGCAAGGGCGCGCTGCATCACCTGTTCCGGCTTCAGCGCCCCGGTGACATTCTCAGCGCCACGCTTCCAGTCCGCGATGGCCTGGACGATGTCCTTGCCGTTGAAGGTCTGCTTCTGCGTCTGGACCGCCTGCCGCGCCTCTTTCAGCTTGGCTGAGACAGTCGGATTGCCTTCAGTCGCCACGCGGGTGGCAGTTTCCTCCACCGCGTCATCAATGGCCTTCTTCAGCACCTGTGAGAGCTTCAGCGGGCCATCGCTCGGATATTGCTTCGATACGATGGTGCGGAACTTGTCGGCATTGTCGAGGCGCAGCTTTTCGGGCGGCCCGTAGAACTTGACCTTCTCGCCATCGTCCAGCTTGACGGTCGTTATCCCGGCTTCCGAGGTGACCGCGCCATCCTTGCCTACAGGAACAGGCTCGCCAATGATCCCGTAACGCGCTGCCTCCTGTTTGATGACCGACTTCACGCTATCGGGAATGTCGGCTTCCACCATCACCCGCTCAAAGGCATTGCGGATTGGCTGCGCGTCGACGTCGACAGGCGCGCCCAATTCGCGGGCCTGCTTGTAAAGCTCGTTGACGCCCTTCTGCCCCAGGTCGCGCAGTTCGCGCACGGCGTCCTGCACCATCTCCCCGCGCTGCTCTGGAGTGACGGTGTTGTCCCCGAAAGCCGAGCGGAACTGTTCGGATGCCTGCTTGACCTGATCCTGCTGGCGGGCGATGAACTGCCGCATCTCTTCCGCCTGCGGGCCGTTGCTGTTGCGAAGGCGGCTTTCTGCGTCCTGCACATCAAAACTCTTAGTCGCCTGCCCACGCGAATAGTCGACGCCAAATTCCTTGCCTGCCTGGAGACGCGCAAGGGCTGTCGCCGGGAGATCGGGCGTCTGATCCGCATCGGGCATGTTGGGGACTTGCGGCGCTTCCGGTTCGCGTGCCACCGCAGGCTGTTCCCCCGTTGCGCGCACGGGTGGGGCTTCCTCCACCGCCCGCACCGGAAGATCGTTGGTTGCTTCCCGCGCCACCGCAGGAGCCATCTGGTCATTTGCTGTCCGGACGTTAGGCGGGGCTTCGTAGGCCGCTACAACCTCCTCTGGACTAACGCCGTGACGGGCGGCGATTTCCTGTCCATCGGGCGTGAGATTGCCTGTCTCGTCAATGACGGCAGAGCGGGGGACTTCTGCCACTACATCGGGCAGCGTCTTGGGTGCACTAACGCGGGTAGCAATGCGTTCAGCGGATGCAGCGAGGCCGCCAGGGGTCAAACCCCCAGCAAGCCCCGCCACAAACTGCCCAACAGGACCCGCACCGTCCTGCTCAGCAGATTTCTGAGCTAATCCGGCAGTCGCGCCGGATACTGTATCGAGAACAGGGGCGGCGGTGAGCGCCCGCCCGACAGCGCCAGCGGTGCCGCTTGCGCCCGCGAAGGGAAGTCCTGCGCCAGCGGTAAGAAGCCCTTGCGTCCCACCTTCGACACCAGCGCCGATCAGCTTTTCCGTGCCGCTTTCCGGCTTGGCTAGGCCCATGGTATCGGACAGTGCCGAACCCACATCGCGGAAGGGCTGCGTCGAGAGATTGGCGCCCGTAGCAAGATTGATCGCGCTGTTGACCGGTGCAGCAGCGATATCAACCAAGCCGCCCGCGCCCTCCAGTACATTGCGGACGCCCATGCCGAACCGCTCACCCGCACTGCGAGCTTGCGGAGCCAGCAACGTCATCCCGCGCGGTAGGGCATATTCCCCCGCATCGATCGCGCGCTTGATTTCCGCACGCGCGTCCGGGTCATCATCCATTTGGTGCGAATTGTAAGCCTGCACGATTGACGCGGGCAGGACGGGAACAGGGGGCTTCGCCCTGATAGACCCACCGCGTGGTAAGATGACCTGACCGGACAGAACCGCTTGCTCATATTGCGCGGCTTCCTGCGGGGTCATTCCGCCCGCCTTGCCGGTGTTCTGATAGGCCGTGTATACCTGGGCCATGGAAGGCCCTTGATTGGCACGCTGGCGGGCCGTTACCCGATCATAGGTTGACCCGCCACCGGCAGACGCTGGATCACCTCCTCCCGTTACGCGTTCAACATAAGCCTTGGTGCGCTGACCCCAATTGCTGCGATCAGTGCCGCCATGATATTCCGCGACCGCAGCGGCGCGGTTGCCGTTGTTGCGCTGGAGGTTTTCCTTGAGGATCAACCCAGCCGCCCGAGCAGCCTGTTCCGGCCCCGCATAAGCATCCACGCCATAGCGGGTCTTGATCGCGTCCCGTGTCGCCGGGATAATCTGGTAGACCGATCGCGCCCCCGCTTCCGAAACCTGATTGGCGTTCGACCTCTCGCCCTTGGTGCGGATGTCCGAGAGCATTCCGCGCGGCAGGCCAAGATCAGCCTCGACACTCTTGTCAAACTTCGCGTAAAGGGGGTCGCGGTAGCTGTTCGCCATCAGCGGTTGCCCTTCAAGGGGCCGCCATATTTCTTCAGGATCGCGTCCATCCACGGCGATGGCTCATCATCCGTGCCACGCTTCGCCACATTGCGGTTGAACTCGCTGAATGTCGTGCCGGCGGGGATGAGGACGCCGCCCACATTGATGTCCTGACGGGCGGGGGCTAGGCTCTTGTTCGCCGCAATCCAGTTGGCGCGACGATCATCTGCATTGGCTGCCGCCGTCTGCATCTTCGCCATACCACGCAGAAAGGATACGATATATTCCTTGCTCGCGTTCGCGGGGGGGAAGCCCTGCTTGGCCAGTTGGATGTCCTTGTCCGAAGCAGGACCGGGAGGAAGGTTCTTGACCGCCTGACTGTTGACCAGCGCTTGGAATGACTGGCGCAGGCCGGAAACCGCGTCCTGCGATCCATAGGCACCTTTCCAGGCGCTGTTTGCCGTCGCCATCCAGCCGGACGACATATCAGCCGCCTGGAACTGCTCAGCAAGGTTCGTGGCCCGATCCGCCAGCGCCTGATTGGTCTGCGCGCTGATGACAGCACTGTTGATTGCCTGATTGGCGCCAGCGTCCAACTGCCCAGCCTGCTGGTGCATCTGTTCCAGCTTCAGTTGGGTTTCAGTCGTGAGCCGGTCCTGGTCCAGATTCAGCTTTGACCAATTGAGCTTGCTGCTATCGACACTCGCCCGGATATCCTCGCGGGTCTTGGCAAGACCAGCTTCGGCCACTTGCGGCGCATAGGCGGCTTCTGTTTCAGCGCTCGCGGCTTTGGCATTGGCGGCGCGCACCGTTGCGGGCTGCAATTCTGCTTCACGGCCTTCCTTGCCGATCGTACCGTAAGCTTCAGCGAACTTGTCCTGCCCCATGCCAGTGGCGAGCATGATGTTAACCCAGACCTTGGCTCCGTCTGGATTGTCGCGGATCGCCTGAATAAGTTGCGGATAGCTACTGACATCGACGCCGGCTGCACGATCCGCTTCCTGTCGCGACTGAAGCAGTTGAATGGCGCCATCCGGATTTCCGCTGTCGAGCAAGCCTTTCACATCGGCAGCGGTCTTGATCCCACTTTCCCGCTCACCCTGGGACATGACGTCCCATGCCTTGGAAATCCCCTCGTGAAGCTGGGGGTATTTCATCATGAAGGTGCCGACATTGCGGGCTGTGGGGTCAGCCGCCACAGCGTGGAAGTCATTCTGCAAGGCGGCTTGCTGCTGCTGGGCGATGCGGGCCTGGCGCATCTCTGCCGCCGCCTGCGGATTGAGCGGAGCAAGTTGGCCCACCAACTGCTCGAACTCAGCGTCTGCCAGGCGGGGATTGGCGACGATCTGCCCGATGATCGGGCGCGCCTGATTTTCCCGCGCCTGCGCGTCCAACTGGTTCTGGTTGGACTGGCGGCTTTGCTCGTTGAACAGGGCGCGCTGTGCAGCGTCATAACCGTTAGACAACTGTGCGCCGAGAAGCATATTCTGAGGATTAGCCAAGTCCATCAGAACAGCTTCCCTAACCAGCTTGTGACATCCTTATTGCCCGCAAGGCCGGAGATTGCACCTACCGCCGAATTGATTGCGCCCGCCTGCGCACCTCCCGCAGTGTACGCGGCGTTAGCCTGCGCAGCGCCAGCATTGTTCAACAGGGCGGATATGTTATTGGCGGAATTCGCCCCCAGAGTGCCTGTCTGCGCCGCCGCGTTCTGGCCGGCACTGGAAACCCCCGTAAGGTTCTGCAACTGGTTCTGGATCACTGCCGAAAGCGTATCGCGCCCGAAGTTGGCAAGCGCTGTTTGCGTATTCCCGCCCCGCAACCCGCCCGTCGCCGCCGCATTGGCGAGCAATGTGTTCTGGCCGTTGTTGAAAAGCGATTGATACAGGGGTGAGGCTTTGAGATTGTCGATGGTTGCCTGCTGACCTGCCGCGCCGCCCGCAACCTGATATGGCGCGAGATCGCGCCTCGACCCATCGGACGTGTAATGATACTGCCCGTAATCGGACAGGCTCATATCCTGATGATATTTCTGCCAGTCAGACATGGCATCGGGATTTCCCCGCACATAGGCGGCCCAATCGGTGCTTTGTTCGGGGCCAAGGCCAAGCAGGGCGTTAATCTGGTTCTGTGCCGCAGACCCCGCCGCCTGCCACGGCATGAGATCGGAACGGGTGGTGTTATATTGGCGCTGCTGTTCAGCAATAGCCGCCTGGTCCCCCGCCGTCTGCGCAGCGGCGGCCTTGTTTGCCGCCTTTTTCGCAGCATTACCTGCCAGAACGGATCCGCCGATTCCTGCCGCCGCGCCGATGAGTGGGGCTGCTACTGGCATGAGACCTCCATGCTGTAGATCGGCCAGAGAGCCCCGAATGTCTCGATTTGCTCGCCCGTGGGGCGCATACCCATAAAGGTCGCATAAGCGCGGACATTCGGGCCATCAGGAGGAATGCGCGTCCATAGAAGTCGTGTACCGCACTGGCGGGCCATCTCTATGCCCTCGTGGGCAGCATCACGCGCCCACTTGCCACGACCTTCAGGAAGAATGAAGGTATGGACCTCGCGCGCATGAGGCGCTGTCCAGATCAGAGCAAATCCGCCATGATCTCCGAAGGGAAAAATATTCTCAGGTCGATCCAGCAGGGGGGTCAGGTCAATGTCCCCAGCATCAGCCGCGCCGACAAAAGGCCGCACCGCAGGGTGATTGACCACCGCGTTAACCGCATCCGCGTCTTTGGTGAGATGAAGCAGCGCGCCCAAGCCTTGCCCCGAAGCAAAGTGACCTGGCGCTGGTCATTAACTGCCGGGTTCAGTGGTACCCTGATACCATTCCTAAGTCAATCGGATCATGCAGTTGGGCGGGCGCGAATGGTCGAAACGTAGAAATTGAGCGATCCGCCCGATTTGTTCTCGATCCGATATTTTGCGGTGCCTGCATTATAGAACACATTTACCTTAGACGCCGTGCCGCTGGTAGTGGTGAACATGGTAGAATCCTGCGCGATAATCACAACGCGGCCGAACCAGACCATGAACAGGCCCGCACCTCCAGCCGCGTCGTCGTAGATCATTACCATGCCGGCGCCTGTCGCGATGTCATATGTCCCATTGTTGGCTATCGTGACATAGGAACCGCTTGATGATGAGGGCGCGAAATCGATACCCCAATTGCTAGACGGAGTTGAAGGCATAACGGGCGAATAGAGCGATGGCGACGTCCCAAATACCAGCGCTCCGGATCCTGTTTCATCCGTGATGGCGGATGCGAGATTTGCCGATGATGGCGTGCTAAGAAATGTGGCAATCCCCGTTCCAAGGCCGGAAACGCCGCTACTAATGGGCAGTCCCGTGCAATTGGTCAGTGCTCCGCTCGCGGGCGTGCCTAAAGCCGGAGTGACCAGCGTCGGACTGGTCGACAGAACGACCGATCCGGAACCGGTTGAGGTTGAAACACCTGTCCCACCGCTTGCCACTGCCAAGGGTACGGCAAGCGTCAATGCGCCAGTGGCCTGAGAGAAGGACGCGGCGACCACAGTGCCGCCGCCATCTGTCCTAAAAATGCGGAAGGCGTTGGCTGTATTGACATCGGTAAACCAGTCACCAGCAATGCCGTTGCCATAGCCGTATGTGACTTGGCCGCCCTCTATGCCAACACCTTGCCGACCGAGCGTGAGAGTCCCGCCATTAGCCGTCAAATTGGATGATGCGGTCAGGCTCCCCGTGATGCTCTGGCTCGCGCCCCATGTATTGGCGCCGTTCAGCAAAGGGACGTTGGCGCCGCTGGTGCCAGTATTCTGCGTTGCTGCTGTGCCAAGTCCAAGATTCGTCCGCCAGGCCGACGCGTCCACTCCGTCGACAATCCCCAGAGTGAAGGCCGATGGCATGTCCCCAGCAGCATAAGCCGCAAGGACAGTTCCCGCCGCGATAACCCCGCTCACATTGTCATAGGATATGCCTGCCCCAGAGGACAGGGCGGCACGCGCGCGCGCCTGCGTGAAATAGAGGTTCGTCGCACCCTCTGCAACGTTATCGGTATTGAGGGCGTAGGATGACAGCGACGAAACCCTGCCCCTATCATCCACAGCGACGCTAACAGTATGCGAGGCGTCACCGTAGCTGCCCGCAATTACCCCGGTTGCGGAAAGCGCCAGATCGTAGGTGCTGTTCGGGCCGCCATCGGTTACGCTGAAATCACCGCTTGGCGTCAGGACACGCTCAGAGCCAAGGCTAGGTTCCGCATCGATCGTCAGGAAGGATGCGTTGGTGATCGCCTCATACTGGCTCGCAACGTCATATTGGACATCCTCGAACGCGCGGATGCCCCTCTGTGAATCAACGAACTCGCCTATCTGCTGGCGAGTAAGGGCGCGAGTTTTGAGCGGGTTCACGCGCTCAAACCTTCCACATCGCATTCCAGCCGCGCGATGCCCATGAGCGAGCCATCAACACCCCGGAAGCGTAGGCCCATATAATTCTCGAAGCGGAGGCCGGTGCGCCAGGCAGGTCGCTTATTGCGCTGCCCGAGCCTTCCCGATGAGGTGGCGCGCTCCATCGACCAGGTTTCTCCGTCCTTGGTGTAGGAGAAGAATATCCGGCCGTCCGCAGAACCACGCCCCGGTGTTCCCACCAGTTCGATCGCGTTCACGATGCCGCGATTGCTCTCATTGTAGAAAAGCGTCGTGTCGAACTGCCAGCCGACATCCTGCCCATAATGCTGCGCCGTCGAGGAATCGAGATAGCCGATCTGGCCCGTCGAACTGCCGACAATCCATTTGCCGTAGCAATAGACGAGGCCGCGCCCTTCATAGGCGCCTGTGTCAGTAGCGCTAGTAACGTAGCTTGCCCATGTCTTGACGGATGATCGTTTGGAAACCTGCGAAGAGAAGGACCATGTTCTATAGGGGGTGTGGATGAGAAGGCGCTGCTCGTCATTCTGCACCCGCGCTTCAACCCAGACCGCGACCTTTTCATCATCTGTGAGTGCATCAAGGTCGGCGTCCACCTCCGCCGAACTGATCTTGCTCGCATCACCTGCCCCAAGCAGATAGACACCTAACCCTGCATTTCTCTGGCTTCCGACAAAGGCATAGGTGCCCAGAAACTGGCATTTCGCGCGCGGGCCGACGCAGCCATAAGGGATAGTGGCCGATTTTACAGTCTGGAACGGGAAGCCGGAACCGCCAATATCCTGGAAAACCTGAATGGTGTTGCGGTTGAAGGCGTAAACCTCGCCATGCATCCGCCCAAGGCCGGTTACAGCGTCGGGGTCATCTTCCGATGATCCGTATTTCAGTGGATTGACCGCCATAGGGTCATTCAATTCGGTGACGACAAGTGATACGCCATCGGTCGTCATGGTGTAGCCATCGACATGGATCGCATCCACCACCGACCCAAGGTCGGGGTCGGTTACTTGCCTCAAACCATCGGTTTCATTCCAATAAAAGAGGCTGGCCCCGCTATTGATGATGAGATTGTCGAAGCTGTAATCGAAGCCACAAGGGCCGCCCCCGCCCACACTGCCCAAAACGGTGACGGTCCAGTCCGCCCCGACCGTGACGAGACTCATGCCCATGACCCGGTAGCAGACGCCATTCCAGTTGATGCCGCCACGGTTCGCACCATAGCCGCTCGCCACTTCCGTGATGCCAAGCGGGGGAGCAAGATAGCCGTCAGAGATTCCCGTATCCTTCAGCACCGGATCACGGTTGATTGGATAGCTGACGAGGAAATCGCCGCTTTCTGTAGTCTTTACGCCGGATATGACGGGAACGCGCATCAGCTCGTCATCGAAAATGGATAGCGGGTGGACCAGGACTTGTTGCCTGATCCGATCGGGGTTCCAGGTGCGAGGTCCATCGACGGAACAAGAGCCGCAGCGGCTGAGCGAACCGCCTTCATGGCAGAGGTCAATGCCATGCGGCTTTCTCGGCTTTGCGTCTTACCCATAGTCGGGCAAAGGCGTTCGGCGCCAAGAATGGCGAGACCGAAGAAAGCTTGATCTGGACAGCCCAGAACGTCATCCAGATCGCCCCGGCCGATACCCAGCGGGAAATTGTAATTCACATCGATGCCGCGCCCTCGCAATTCCCACATCAGCGCGTCAAGGCGGGTGAGGGCGGTATCCTTCTCTTCAGCCGTGATGTCGTATTCCCAGCCATTGATGGCGCATTCGTTGAACATCTGCTCAACCAACTGGCGCTTGGTCGTTGTGGCGGGCCGGAAGCTATCAGCATCGGTCGCGATGGTGAGCGAGAAGGTGCGGAGCAGGACTTGCCCGCTGCCGGTCGTCACCTCATTCTGGAAGGTGCAGGTTTCCCCGTTGGTCCCGCCCGCGATCCAGTAGCGGAACTCATTGCCCGACAATTTTGACTGGCTGATCGTCGCCGTGCCGCTGGTGATTGTGAAATCCCAGCTTGCAACCGTATCGTCGCCTAGTTCATCGGTCCAGTCGTCATGGAAGGCGACCGTCTCATCAGGGTCTTTCGGGTTCCAGACAATTTCCGCCATAGGTCAAAATCCTTGGCCGAGAACGACCTCAAACTTGTTGCCCGCAGGAGAGGCGGCGCTGATGATGTTCCAATAGACGGCGGAACCGTCCTGGTTTGGCATGATGGTGATGATCTCGGTCCGGCCAGCGGTCAGCGTGATATTGGCTGCCGTCAGGGTAATGCCGTTGACGACAGACTGCGCGCCGGTGGCAAAGGCGACCTTCACCGTGTCATGGTTGACAAGCCGCGCCTGAACTGGCCCGGAAAGCTGGCCCAAGCTCTGCGGCGTCCCCGCCGAAGCTGTGACCGTCACCTCTTGCTTGGTGCCGAAGGTCGGAGCGAACGGGCTGGTACTCCAACTCATTCCGCGTCTGCCTTCGGCTTGCGCGGCCGAGAACCGCATTGATTTTCTGCCGTCTCCATTATAGTAGAGGCGGCATGGAAATGATTTCTGCGGGCCGCGTCAGGTCCAATTGCGCCCACTGCGGGAAGTCTGTTGAGGCGTACCTTTCGCACTACAAGCGAAGGGGGTTCATCACCTGCTCGCTGTCGTGCGCTCGGAGCCACTTCCCGAGCAAAAAACAGGATCGAGCCACACTTTCGTGTGAGGTCTGCAATAAACCGTTTAGCGTCATTCGCTCCCGATCTATTGCGAGCGGGAAAAAACCAAAGGCGCGCTTCTGCTCCGACAAGTGCAAGAACATAAAGCAAAAGGGGACAGGCCACCCTAAATACATTGACGGCCGGGCCGAGGCGCGAGCGCAATGCCGCAAGGTCATTTCGTCTCGGATAATGGAAGAAGGGTGCTGTCAGCGGTGCGGATCCACCGCCTACCTGCATGGGCATCACATCAAATCGTTCGCCGCTTACCCTGATCTCCGGAATGATCCGTCCAACATTGAAGTGCTTTGTCGTGAATGTCATGCTGACGAGCATCCCGATCAGGCGAGAAAGCTGTTTAAAGGGGTTCCGCGCTCCGGGGAAAACGTGAAGTGCCCGGCATGCGGCGGCCTTTTCTATGTGAAGCGCAGCCATTTACACCTCCGAACCACTTGCAGCAGGCAATGCGCGGTTGGCCTTCGCGCCACGAGAGCGGGTTGACGCCTTCCCCTTCAAGGAGCCTCCGGGAACGCCGTCGCCATCATGGTCCAGCGGGTCAGGCTTGCCGACGCTCCATCCGTCAGACAGCGCGATCTCCGCCTCTTCTTCATCGTTGACGATGACGTAATCGAACATCTCGCCGTCCCATTCGAACATGGAGCCGGGCTTATAAAGCATGGCAGGGAACTGCATCGGGGCCTCCAAAGGTTACGGCGGGACCGAAGCCCCGCCGCTAATCATCACGACAGGCGATAGGTGACGAAGGTGTTCGCCGCCGTCTTTCGGGTGCGGAATCGCCCGGAAGTGCTGGCAGCGACCGCCGCAGCGCCGACGATCGTATGGCCGGTCGCAGCCGTCACGGTGAAGGCGTTCGCGCCGCCAGTATTGATCGCGGTCCAGTCGAACGATTCATCAACCGCCATCGTCAGGCCCGCATCGCAGACCGTTCCGGTATCGAGCGTGGCCGTCACCGCTGCGGCAGTCGTGGAGGTGACAATGCCCCCCTGGATCAGCGCAATGGTGAGCGTGCCGGTAGCGTTCAGCGTGCCGGGCGTCGGCTGGTAATTGCCGCGCTCATAGACCGTTGCGTCGGTACCCTGATTATAGAACACCGCCTGCGAGCCAGCCGTGACGATCACGACAGTAGCAGCAGAGAACGCCGTGGTGACATTTCCGCCAGAGCCTGCGAACACGTTGTTGATCGTGGTCGGGAAGGTCGGATAACCAACCTGCTTGTCGACCTGATAGGCCGCCGCGCTGTAGGTGGCGAGCTTGTTCGACGCGGAAACCGTGAAGGTCTTCTGCGTGTACGGAGCAACGTAAGTGGATGCCATTTCAGTTACTCCCTTAGCTCTGGCTGAACATCATGGCACCGGTCATTTCCGGCTGCTTGTTGACGAGGCCGTAGAACACGTCCCAACGGTATTTGCAGGACAGATCACCAATCGCGCCCTGACGCGCCATGGTGACGGTCACGCCCTGCGAAGTGGTGGCCCGCAGGATCGCAAGGCCAGCATCTTCGTTCGGACGATAGTTGCCCGGCATGATCTCGAAGGCGTCCGCCTGCCAGAACGGGTTGACCGAACCTGCCACCGTGTTGAGCCAGGTGATCGCCGCCGTCGAAGTCGGGGTGGCCGAGCAGTTCTGGTATTGCAGTTCGGGATCGGTGCCGCCGCCGCCCGAGATGATCGGGGGGCTGATCGTCATCGTGGTGCTGGAATCGACCGAGATGACACGGAACGTCTTGAGCGATCCGTTATCCGCCTTGGTGATGTGATGTACCTCGTTGACCAGAGCAATGTTGAAGGCATCGCCCGCAGCAACACCCGTGGTCGAGTTGACCGTGATCTGCTGGAAGCGGTTGTCGACGTTGCTGACCTGACCCGTCGCCGCCGTGCTGGTGGCCTTCGGGGTGTAATACTGGTTGGCAGCGTTGAGTGTGATGCCCGAACCAGCAGCGGCAGCCTTGCGATAAGCATAATCCAGCTTGTAAGTCTCGAAGCCGGCGACAGGACCGACATAGGCCTTGCGAAGGGCCGGGTCGGAAATGTCATTGCCGAACGAACGGGTCGAGGTAGCAAGGTTCGAGGCCATGCTGTTGTAATCGCCAGACGACAGTAGCGCCTTGCGGCTATCCATCGGCACGCCGACGCGGTTGAAGGCGTTGTCGCAGGCGGCAAGGTCATCAAAGCCCGACGCAGCCGACGAACGCTTGACGAACACGGTGCCAGTCAGGGCAGCGAGGTTCGAGCAGTCGATGTTAATGTCGCTCGCAAGCCGCTGCATTGCCGCTTCGCCCAGGCGCTTCTCCTGCAGCAGGTCGCGCAGTTCGGTGGCCGACAGGGTCAGCGGGACCGAATGGGTATAGCCGAGCGTGGTCGGAACCGAAAGCTGGGTATAGTTGCGGTTGAAGTTGGCCGACTGATCCAAGCCGGTGAACGACTGCGCGATATAGGGCATCGGACGCCAGATGGTGTTGCCCGTGCGCTCGGCGGTCACATCGTCAAGCTGATATTTGTTGAACAGTTTGGAAACGACCAGGCCGTCTTCGAACTTCTCGAAAACCTGATCGAACGCAACGCGCTCTTCTTTGGAAAAGGAGTTAACCATAATGCCTCACGAGAAAGGATTTGTACCGATCTCGGAGGCGTGCTCCGGGCTGTTTGCTTGCCTCTCACCTGTTGCAGCCGGTGGTCGCTGTATGGTGGCGAGCGGTATTCAGATACCACTCGCCACGGATTTAATCAAGCGGCCTGACGCTTGGACCTGTTATAGGCAATGATCTTCGACCGATCGCCCGTGCGTTCCGCTTCCTTCTCCAGCCGTTCCAGTTCCTTGTCACCCATGGAAACCGAAGCGGTGGCACCGCGAACGCGCCCGGATTCAGGCGGGGGAGGGGCTTTCTTGCTCACCTTGATATCCTTTTCCAGGCGGCCAAGCATGACCGCGAACTTCGCCATATTGTCCTCACCGGCCAGCATTTCGAGCCGAGTTGGCGAGCGGCCGAGCGCGTAGATCAATTGCGCCGGATTATCCGCGCCTTCGATCAGGATGGCGAGTTGCGCATCGGACAGCCGATCCTTGACCTCACCCGCCCGCGCGTCGAAATCACGAACGCCCAAAGCGGTCTTCTGCTGCTCAACCTTGCGGGCACGCTCGTCCTGCTGCTGATTACGGGCGGACTTGCGCGTGTCCTCGCGGCGCTCCCATTCGCGGTGGTCGTCCTTGGCCTGATCATAGGCCACCATCGCAGCTTCGTAGCGGTCCGGATCGTAATCATGATCGGCAAGGCTGGGTCGAGATGGAACAACCGGCTCGGGATCCGCATCGTCATTCTGCGGTGCGTTGCGCTGGCGCAACTTCTTCGCCAGTTCCCGGTTCTGCTCTCGGAGGCGCTTGATGACGGGCGTTTCTTCCTCGTCCGCGCCTTCCTCGTCCGCGAAACCGATCAGGGCCTCTTCCTGATCCTCTGGCTGGTCATCAGGTTCCTGCTCGTCAACCAGATCCAGAACGTCCTCGCCTTCATCAGGCGGCAATTCATCGTTGTCCATGCGATCCCCGTTCTTTGTGCTTAAAGCCTACTTTGCATACCAGCTTCGCAACTTCGCATCAAGCCGCCCTTGACATGTCAGGAGCGATGGCTGGCTGCTGATTCGGAGCCTGTTCCGGTAATGGCTGCTGGGCGATCTGGCCTGCTTCGTTTGCGGTTTTCTGGGCATCAGCCAGCGTCTGCACGACCTTGGCGTTGCTGAGCTTGGTATCCGCCTCCAGCTTGCCCGCCTGCGCCTGCAACGCCTGTGCCTGAGCCATAAGCGCCACCGACTGCGGATCGGGCTGCTGCTCTTGGTTTTGCGCCTTCTGCTGTTCTTCAGCGGTCGGCTCGTCCAGTCCAAGCTGGACAGCCATCTTGTGGGCAAAGTCCTTGAAGCCATCGATGCCTTCGCCATCCATATTCTTGATTGCGGTCAGGAGCGCAGCCTGCCCGATCTGCGGCGACTGGACAGCCGTGGATGCCTGCGCGAGCGTCATCATCGTGCGAACCGTCTTATCGCGCCGGGTCGCGGTCGCTTCCGTCACATCGGCAATGACATTGAACCGGCCCACGGACAAATCGTAGCGCTTGCCGTGAACCCCCGTGTTCGGATCGGTGTAAAGCTCATGCAAGGTCGCTGTCTCGGTTTCGCCGTCCTCGTCCATCTTCTGGACCTCGCGGCCTTCCTCGATATAGACCTCTTTTGCCATGGCGTAATAGACCTCGCCGAACCGCTGCATCGACTGCCTGAAATTGTCCGTGTAGATGAAGGATTTCGCGTCCACCCGGCTGCTGGCAATGTCCATAGCATCGGCCGAGACGTTGGACTTGATCTCCATCGAGCCGTCATCACCGTTGGTGATTTCCGCGATGTCGTTGCCGGTCTGCTGGATCAATGCCCCAAGCACAGGGGAAAGCTGTGGGCTTTCGATCTTGCCGATGGGGCCGGTCTGGACGATTGCCCCTGATTGCGGATCGGTGATCGGGTGTGCCAAAGCATAGGGATGGCGATCGATGTTCATCCGCGCCCAATGCGTGGACAGCCCCTCCATCTGCTCAGGCGCGAAGATCGGCACCTCACGCGGCGCAAGGCTGGCTGTTTCGACCAGCTTGGATATCTGGCTGTTATAGACGCGGGCTGGGTCTTTCGCGTCCCGCACATGTCCCTTGAACCGCTCGATATTGTCGATGAACACCCGCTTCCCGTAGAAAGGGATGATCGGAATGCAGGAGCCAGCGATATAGCCGCAATCCTCCAGCACTTCGGCACCGGACAGCAGCCACTTGTGCACCCGCTTGCGCTTGACCTTGCGCGTCTTGCGGACCTCGAAGCCACGGTTCTTGAGATCCGTCGCCATCTCTTCCGAGACTTCTGACGCCCAATATTTGAATTCCTCGCCAGTGGCCTTGCGGCTGTAGATCCGCAACTCCTCGTTGCGTTCCTCGACCTCATAATATTCCGCGACATAGACGATCGTTGGCCGGAACCAATCGAACCAGTTTGCCCGTGCCCGGTTCTCCGGCCATGTCGCCAGCGCGTTGTCACCATACTCGTCCTTGAAGGCTTCCGGCGTCATGCTGTGCAGCACATAGGCGTAGCGCGCGTCTGACTTGTCGTAGAGCTTGCTGTCGAGATCGAAATAGACCCGCTGATCGGCGTCAACGATCTGGTAAATGCCTATGCGCTGATGCTCATTGTCGGGATCGTATTCATCCTCATACTCGTTGCACAGGCGCCAAGCGCCCATGCCTCCGGATGCGCCTTCCGAGAATGCATTGTCGAACGCCTGCTGCCCCTTGGAGCGGTAGATATCCGCATAAAGCAGGCCGTTCAGTAGTTCGGATGTGTCATCGCCTGAGTTGCTGTCGACAGGGCGGAAATTGACCGTGAAGCGGTTGGCCCGATAGTCGTTGATGATCTTGTCATGGCCGCGCTGGGTCTTGTTGATCTGGACACGGATACCGTTCTCAAACTGCTCGCCCCAATCGCCTTCCCACTGCGCGCCCTGAATGAACACGAAGCGCCGATCTTCCAGGCTCATCATGCGCTCGTCACGCGTGGCGCTGCTGATCGTGTTGAACTGGAGAAGCGCCCTTTGGAGAACGGGCGGTTCGGCTTCGGTATCTGTCGTCAAGGCGCACCCCTGCTAATCAAGCGAGCGCCTGGGGTGCGGTTCAGGCGGGTATTGCTATACCATCGGTCAGCGGCGATTGAAAGCGGTTGCGAGGCTGGGGACCGTAACCGGCTTCTGCTCCTTCCTTGGTCTGACCACGGATGGGAATAGTTCAGCAAGGCACCATATCAGCGCATCAGCGCGGTTGGGGCTGTCACCTCCAACATAGCCGTAGGTCGTGAAGCTGGTCAGTTCTTCCTCCAGTTCATTGAAGCGGCCCACATGACGAACCTTGCCTTGCTCATAGAGGGCAGAGAATGGTTCCGCTCGCACAACCTTGCCGCGCGATGCCGTGACCTGGCGGAAGTTCGTTCGAGCGCGGGCTGTTTGGATCACATGATTGACCATCGCGCCGCCGTAGTTCGTTTCACCAACAACTGCGTCTGCCTGATGCCTGTCGTAGAGCGATGTAGCTACCGACCCCCATGTGGCGGGGCCAGCCTTTACCGTCGCATCCTCAAGGATGTAGCAATTCCCGTCTACGCCAAGAGCAGCCGCAATGATCCCGATCGCATCATTGTCAGCATTGTCCTCGTCTCCGGAACCGGATGGGTCGACGCCAACCACCACACGCACAAAATCGGGAACGCGCCCATCTATCACACGCCATGTCTCGATAATCTCATCAGTGAACAGCGCACCGGCAACAGCCTCACCAAACTCACCATCGAGAAAGCGCTTCCGCATCTTGCCGGACATTGCTTCCAGCGTCTCGATGTAGTCGCCTGCGATATTGTCTCGGTTATCAGCCGGGTTTATCTTGAACCATGCGTAATCATCCGGTTTCGAGAGCGCGACCTTTGTGTCGGGATCAACCTTCTGGATGAACTGGCGGAATGACCAGTGCGCCTTAGTCGGCGGATTTTCGTCGTAGAAAACGCGCGGCTTCAATGGGCGGCGCTGCCCGTCTATCTCCTGCTCAACCTGCTGAGCCAGACGGGTTATTGCCGTCTGCAATGACGCATAAGGGATCTGCGAACACTCGTTGAAGTAGAGCGTGGCAAACTCCATGCCCAACACCTTCTCAGCGCGCTCAGCATCATCAAGGCCAGCAAACCATATCTCTGAGCCGTTCGGGAGCGTGGCGTACCAATCTGTCTTGTCGAGCTTGAACGACACGCCGGGGAATGCGAGGCGCATCACCTTCGGGAAGGTGTCGAGAACGACCGACGCCTTGATCGCGTTGAACCGATAGCGGAAGATTGCGTGGCGGCTATTCGCAGCTTTGAGTGCCCGCATCACGACATTGCGGACAAGGAGGAACGTCTTTCCCGACCGCGAGCCGCCGAACAACATGACATGCTTGGCGCCGCTGGCACATACCGCCTGTGCTTCCCTCTGCCTGGGTGTGAGATTAAAGCTCGGCGTCATGCTCGCCGGTTGTCACGGTGACGCCGCCCTTATGCTCAACCTGCTTGCTTTCCCGCCAATCATTCGGGAAGCGCGCGGCCATTGACCGGCTATAGAGGGCCGCTTGAAACTTATCGGCAGTCAGGTTCTTGCGCCCCTGCGTTTCCCACCAGGCTTGACTGCGGTCACGCGCCTCGTCCAAGGCTTGCAGAAACTCTGGGTGCGCTTCAGGCCATAGGCGCTCAAGCGTAGTGCGTGCAACGCCAATTTCTGCCGCCATTTCCACGATGGAATAGCCTTCAGCGCCGAGATCTATGACTTTCTGGCAATATGCCGCATCATAGTTTGTAGGCCTCCCGACAGGCTTACCCGTTCCTGATTTGCGTGCTGTTGTCATTCGACCCGCGCCCCGGCCATATCCATCGCATATGCCGTAGATAGATTCTCCCGAACGTCATGCCTTTGAGCGCTCGGAACCATGATGTGCGGATCATTGAACTGGAATAGCATGATGATGGATGCTGTGTCCATGTCTCAGCGCTCCCTCTTGGTGTTCACGGGTGGGGTGTCCGATCAGCGGCGATGGACATTCTCAAAGTAAAACCGCCCCACCTCATCCCGTAGGTGGAGGCGTCTGCTTTCCCTTGTTGCTTCGATGCGGGTGCGGTCCTGTTGGAGGAGGAAGCAGATGAATTGGGTGAGCGGGGATTGGTGCGGCATGTCATGCTGCTGCTCCGAAGAGCGAAAGCTGAGATCGAGCATGTGCCGCAGCAGGGTTGAGCCACAGAACCTCAGTCCGCGTCTTTGCCCCATCGGCCAGCGCCTTGCGGGTGATGCGCGTCCAGTGCTTCAAGCGGATGTCGTAAATCTCATGTGGGTAGCCCGACAGCATCACCATGCCGGTCAGCCCGTCGAGGAAGTCCAGCAGGTTCTCATGGTCGCTGTCGTCCATCTCATGGGCATAGTCCGCGCCAGCGTCCGATCGCGTGTCCATCACATAGGGCGGATCGACATAGTGCAGCGTTTCCGGCCCATCATGCCCGGCCATCACTTCGCAGGCATCGCGGTTGAGGATGACGACGCCCTTCAGGCGTTCGATCACGGCCACCAGGCTATCCGGGTAGTTGATCCAGTCATGCGCTGGCGTGGTGCCGGAGCGATTGCTGTTCGATCGGAAGCCGGTCAAGCGATTATGCCCATTCGAGCCAAAGCCCATGAATGATCGGATAACCAGACGACGCGCTTTCTCCACCGGACAATCGGTGGGCTGGTACGCCTGCTGGAACTCATCCGATGCGAACGGGGTGAGGCGTAGCATTTCGACCAATTCGTCCGCGCGATCGGAGCGGAGAACCTGAAACAGGTTGACAACATGCCCGTCCAGATCGTTCCAAACTTCGGCATAACAGCGGGGCTTGCGGATCAGCACGGATCCCGCGCCGCCGAACGGCTCGACGTAAACCCGATGCTTGGGCATTTCGCTGATGATCCACGGAGCGAGCAGCCACTTGCCGCCGTGCCAGCGCAGAACGGGTCGATGCGGCGCAGTCGCCTTTCCGATGGTAACGGGGGTGGTGTTCACAGGCTGGCCTCCGTCCGCTTCATCAGGTCATTCAGCAGTTCCTTCATGCCGCTGCCGACTTCGTGCTTTTCGGTTTCGTCCACCGTTTGCTTGAGGCGTGGCGCGTCGATGTTTTCGAGCTTGGCCTTCGCTTCGGCCAAATGTCTGCGAGCCTGGTCTGGCCCCATCCAATAATGGGGCGGTTCGTATTTCAGGATTGCCGGGATGATCTTGGCCGGGTGGTCGCAGGTTCTGCGAGCATGGGCGCAGGCATCATCGAACAGCATCGATGGCAGGTCAGCGAGTTCCGGCGCAGCGATCGTCAGCCATTCAGCCCGGTCGTCAGCCGACATGCCGGTAGGGGCGGTCAGGGTGAGGCAGCGCGCGAGTGCCCCCATGATCTCCTCCAGCGAGCGCGGGGCCAGCTTGGCCTCCAGTTCCCCGATTTCCGCCTCCAGTGAGGTTCGCAAGAGCCTGATGCGCTGCGCTTTCTGTTCGTCCCATTGCGCGTCCGTCCGGGGCTTGCTGAACTGGTCGTGATCCTGATCCATTGCGGGGGCCTTTCATTTCGTCGGTCTCGAATACGGTCGTCCATCCACGCTCAGCGGCGTGGGCAACGATCGGGCCGGGGGGCCAGCCAGCCCGAGACCAAGTTTCCAGTTTGGTGATGATCTGGCGGTGTGCGCCTTCGGAGAGCGCCGCCCGCTTTGCTTTGCGGTTGTCGATGAGGGCGGACCAATCCATAGGGTCCACGCCTTCAGGGCAGGCGAATTCAAACTTGCTCGGCTTCGCGCGCTTATCCGAAGAAGCTTTAGCTTCTGAGGATATAGGTTCCCTGACAGGTTCCGTGTCCCGTTTTTGGGACTGTTTCGTGGGAATTTCGGAACTGTTCCGTTTTTGGGACGGTTCCAATTTCGCTACTGTTTCGATATTGACCCGGTAAACCTTGATTTGCTTGGTGTTTCCGGCGCGGTCGCCCGTCTCTGTGAGTAGGCCCAGGGCTTCAAGGCGGGCCACGGATGCGATGACTGTCTTGCGGTCCAGGCAGCTAAATTCGCAGAGCGCGGCCACGCTGGGATATGCGCAGCCAGTTTCCTCATTATGCCGATCAGCATAGGCAAGCAGGATCAGCTTGTCGGACGCACGACCGACGTTCTGCTTCGAAGCCCATGCGAGTGCGGCAAAGCTCACGCTATCGCGCTCCTGATGTTCTCGAATGCCGGATTGCCGCGAAGCTTCTCAGCCTGCCGCAGTCCTGACACGATGGTGCTGTGATCCCGGTGGAACAGGCGCCCTATGGCTGGCGTAGACATGCCTCGATCGCGCATGGATTCCATGATGGCGAAGCGGATCCAGCAGATATGCCGGGTGCGGATTGGGCCGCGCAGATCGGCAACTGGAATGCCTGTGGCCTTGGAGGCGTTGTCGAGGGGGAAGATGGTCACTCGAACACCTCGCGATCCCAGCCACCGCCCTTTGATTTTGGGCGGGCCTTCACGGCGATGAAACGGAATGGATACTGGTCTGCGGCGACCTTGATTTTTACGCGGGCGTCGTCCGTCCAGAATCCCTTGACTTCGTGCAGTTCCATCAGACCATCGGCACGCATCACGCCATAGTCTGGCGTGTAGAAAGTGTTGTCAGCCAGTCGCAGTTTCAGGCCCTCGAATCGGTACCAGAGGATTTCACCGGCCATCAACGCTGGGCGCAGAACTTCGCGCTCGTAAGCGGCTTCCGTCTTGTTCTGTGCACCAACCTTTAGGCGGCCGAGAGCTTGAACGCCGCGCTTCATCAGATGTCGAATCCCAACTGCATGCCGAGGGCGGCGGCATAGGTGGCCAGCAGTGCTTCGGCTTCCTGGCGGGCGTTCTTCTCCATCTTGCGGAGACGGACGATCTTACGCATCGTCTTCGGATCGTAGCCGTTCGCCTTGCTCTCCAAATAGACATCCTTGATGTCGTCGGAGATGCCTTTCTTTTCGTCCTCCAGCCGTTCAATGCGCTCAATGAACAGGCGCAACTGATCCGATGCTACGTTATCGCTCATGCGTGATTTTCCTTCCTGATGAACCGCCCCAGACGATCACGCGCTGGGCCGGAGTGAATGCGGGCCATGTTCTCCCGACAAATGCGGGCCAGGCGGCGCTTGGCCAGCCAGCGGTTGAGGGCACGGATCACGGCCGCCTCCGAAAGCGCAGCACCGTACGCATGGTCACGCCAAGGTCAGCAATGATCTGGTCGGTAGGAACGCCCTTGCGGATCGCTTCTCGAACAGCATCGTTCGCGTCACATTGGGCAGCGTGTCGTCTCGCTTTCGCGGCGGCGCGGTTAATGGCGGATTGCATGTCCATCACGC
>Ga0307416_100000163_pt1 | contig 38138 bp, 32 predicted proteins | sample DK1Cmetagenome_2_FD_203821 | JGI IMG/M metagenome (GOLD analysis project Ga0307416, IMG submission 203821) | Maize rhizosphere microbial communities from greenhouse at UC Davis, California, United States - DK15-C-3 | ecosystem: Host-associated > Plants > Roots > Rhizosphere > Soil | place...
GCAGCGACAGCAAGAGCAGCGATCCCCGGCGCATGTACGCCGCGGTCATGGCGGTCCTCGCCCGCCAGCGCCCGCACGTGCGCGACGACCCGGCGCGGGAGGCGGCGCTGAGTGCCGGATGGCGCTTGTACAATCGCTACTACGGGTGGCCGATGCTCGATGCGGCTCTGCTACGGCTGCGCCGCGGCGACGCCGTGGGGGCCGCCCTCCGCGACTTCGCGACCGTCGCCTGGCGCGACCGCGGAGCGCTGAAGTGGTATCTGCGCGACCGGCTCGCGCGGACCTAGAGCGAGTGGAGCACGGGCAGACTCGCTCCGCGGAGGATGGCCCACAGGCCTGCGAGGCGAACGGCGCCGCGCCTAGCGATCACGACGCTAATTTCTCTCCGCGGACGACCCTGGCGGGAGGTTCGGCGGGTGCTGGCCGGCCGAGCGGATGGCGCAGCGATACCAGGAAGCCGATCAGGACGTGTTCGAGCGTGATGAGCAGGAAGAGCGCCGAGAGCGCCAGCCCCGTGTCGCGTCCGTAGCCGTAGTTCGCCAGCACGGCGATGAGCACGGCGTCGCGCACGCCGATCCCCGAGAAGCTGATCGGCAGCGTCTGAATGATCGAGACGAGCGCCACGGAGCAGACCAGGACCGTCAGGGGGATGGCCACGTCCATGGCACGGAACAGCAGCCACAGTCGCGCCATGGCCCACATCGCGGCGCCGAGGCTTGTCAGCAGCAGACTGCCCATGAGGGCCGGGCGCATGTCCAGGGCGGCGAACTGGCCGCGCCAGCGCTCCAGCCGGTCGTGCACGCGCCTGGGCGCCAAGCGCTGCGCGCGCGTCATCAGCCAGTCGCGCGGGCGGCGGGACATGAGCGCGGGAATCGCGAGCGCCATCGCGGCCGCGAAGCCCACGGTCGTCACGAGGATTGGGGCCTCGAGTTGTCGAGAGAAAAGGTGGAGAAAGGCGATCAAGCCCAGGAGGCTCAACAACGCCATCACGAGAAAGTCGAACAGGCGGTCGAGGAGTATGCTGAAGAGCGCTGACGCCAGGGGCCTTCCGCGCTCGCGCAGATACCAGGCTTTGATGAAGTCGCCCGACTGCCCGGGCGTGGCGCCGCCAGCGAACTGGCCGATCATGTACAGGATCATCGAGTAGCCGAGCGACGGCGCGCGCATGCCGAGACTGCGCATGAGCAGGTTCCAGCGCCATGCCTTCACAGCGATCAGGCCGGGATACATGGCCAGAGACAGCAGCACCGGCAGCCAGTCCAGGTCGCGCAGGTTGGCGGCAACCTTGTTGACGTCGGTCGTCAGCAGAAAATAGGCGAGGATCCCGGGCCCGATGAGCCGCGTCAGCCACCGCGTGTACTTGCTCATCGACCCTGTCGCTGCGCGCGAGGCCCCGGCAACCAACCCGAGATCAAGTCTCCGGTCCTCTGAAGCGGAGGCTCGAGACCTGCTCGGAAATCAGGCCGAACAGGAACAGCACGATTCCGCCCAGGAAGAACATCACCGAGGAGGGCGGCAGGTGCAGCCAAGGCCCTCCTCGGGCGACGGACCAGCCGTAAGCCACCAACGCCAAGGCCTCGAGAAGCAGAAAGATCGGGAAGAAGATCCGCAGAGGGCTGAACAGCGTGACGACCCGCAGGATGATCAGCAGGAACTTGACCCCGTTCGGGAGCAGCTTCTGGGCGCTCCGGCCGCCGGCGCGCTTGTGCACCGTGATAGGCTCGAAGCGCACGTGGTAGCCGGCCTTGGCGAACGCCAAGGCGCTGGTCGTGGGCCAGGAGAACTGGTTCGGGAGCAGGTGCAAGAACTCGCCGATGACGGTCCGACGCATCGCGCGGAAGCCGGACGTGAGGTCGCGCATCTCGATGCCCATCATGTAGGAGCCTAACCGGTTGAGCACAGTGTTCCCCAGCCAGCGCACCGCATTTGCCTGTCCGGTGCGGCCCCGCTCGCCGATGACCATGTCGTACGGGCCGATGTACGCCAGCAGTCGTGGGATATCGGCCGGGTCGTGCTGGCCGTCCCCGTCGAGGATCACGACAACGTCGCTGCTCGTAGCCCGAATGCCGGTCTTGACCCCCGCGCCGTTGCCAATGTTGTACGGGCGGCGGATGACGCGCGCGCCAGCCTCCGCGGCCTGCTCGGCGGTGTCGTCCTTCGACGCGTCGTCCACGACCACTATCTCGGCCCCCGGGCACTGCTCGCGCGCCGCACCGATGACCGGGCCGATGGTGCGCCCCTCGTTATAGGCCGGTATAACGATGGTGACAGTGAACGGCCACGATCTGGCGGGTCTGGCGCTCGGCCCCACCTCCCCTAGTTCGCGCTGATCCGGCAGCGTCGGTGTGAGCGGGGCAGCATCGGTCGCCATGAGTCATTCCTCGGGATCAAGATAGTTGGCACGAGGCGGCGACTGCGCCTGCGCGGTGACGTCGGTGAGATCCTGGTGGCATGCGTCGCGCCCCGCACATCCGCCCGCTCGCCCTCTCGCGAGGGAGCGCCCGCGGGGAAGCCGGTCGCGTCGCTAGGGCCGCTGGTAGTCGATGACCCAGTAGATGCTGAACGGGCCGCGCCAGGGAATCTTCTCGAGGCGCCGCGGCACGAACCCGGCAGCGGTGACCTCGCGGTGGATTGCGGCCGCGTTGGAGTGGTGGTAGTGGCCCGAGAATCCGGCGAGCCGCCGACCGAACCGGTAGAGCGCATTCTCCGTGGGGACGCTGACGAGGAGCTTCCCCGTCGGCTTGAGCCACTTCGAGAATAGCGCGAGCGTCGGCGCGAGCGGCTCCACGTGCTCGAGGACCTCCGCGGCGACGATCACATCAACGCTGCCGGCCGGCACCGCCTCCTCCGCCTGCGCGGGAGTGAGCAGCGCCACTTTGTCGAGCTGCCACTCCTCGACCATGAGCTGCGAGCCCCGGAGGACGATGTCCACGCCATACACCTTGTCCGCGCGAGCGTTGCATTCGCCGAGCAGGACGCCCGTGCCACAGCCGAAGTCCATTACGACCGTGGGGTCGCCGTTCGCGACCGCGCGGAGCGCCTGCCGGAGGCGCTGCGCGATCACGGTGACGCGGCGCCACGCCATCCAGCGTAGCGCGGGATTCCTGTGGAGGAAGCTCGGCACGGCCATCTCGTCCCTCTGCTCGGGAGGGAGCGTCTCGGCCATTCGCCGCAGGAGCGGCTGTAGGTTCCGGCGCGGAATCACGGCCGCACATGCGTGTTAGGATCAGGAGGCATCGGTGACAGCGTAGTCTAGGGCCACGGTACTCAGGGCGCACCCCCACCCGCCCGTGGTACGCCTTCTCCGCGCTTCCGCCCCGGCGACTGCCTGCCCCCTACCGCTCGCAGTCCGCACTCGCCTCGCCCGCCGGGGCCGCGTTTTCCACCCGGCCGCCGACGACCGTCATCGTGGCCCTCGCGTCGCGGATCGTCGCGGGTGGGACGCGCGTGATGTCGCGGTCAATTAGGACGAAATCGGCCAGCGTGCCGCAACACCGTGGCCCCTACATCGTGCTCCCGACGCGCGGTGTCGTCCGAGGACTCGTCATCGACGAGCCACAGGTCGCACGGGAGGGCGGCGAGCGACGGCAGCGTCTTCGCGATGACCGGGCCCTCGTCGTCGGCAGGCACGACGACCCACGTCGCGTCCGCCGCCTCGTCGCGCGCCGCGCGCGGCGCGGCCGTCACGGCGCGGCCCCCCGCCCTTCGGCGCGTACGCGGTAGACCAGGTTTGCCCCGTCGGCGTACACTCGAACGAAGTCGGCCGTGTCGCGGGCGACTATGGCGCGCCGCAGTGTGTCGACGGCCTCTCTGGACCAGCCGAGGGCAATGTAACTCACCCGCTGGCGGCGCAGCGCTTCCGCGAGCGCCGAGTCTGGGCTGGCCGAGTCCACGTTCAGCCACACGCACTGGCGTTCCGCCCAGACGTGAAAGTTGCGGCAGTCGCGCTGCGTGGCGACGAGGCTCCGCGGCGGCGTGTTGGCTCGCACCCACTCGCCCATCCGCTGGTACCCGGCGTAGTCGTTCCCTGGGTAGAAGTCGAACTGCTCCGGCCGCACCCGCAGCACCGACCCGAGGAGCGTGTCGCTAAAGTTGGTGAGCAGGAGGAGCGCGAGCCCCGTCACGGTGACCACCCGCCATACGCGCTCCCCCGCGGGCCACCCCCGCGCGCCGCGCACGACGGCGATGCCGATCGCCTCGACACCGCGCACGAAATAGTAGAGCACGAGCGGGATCGCCGGGACGACGTACCGGCGCAGGTTCGCGCCGTTGCTCGGGTCGAAGACCATGAGGGCCGCGCCGTAGAATATGGCGTAATACTCGAGCGGCGACCGCCGCCTGATGGCGGAGAAGAAGAAGCCGATGATGATGGCGACCAGCACCGCCGAGGCGATGAGGAGCAACGCCAGCGCGACTGGCGTGAGGTCGCCCTTCCCGTAGAGCCTGTGCTGCCAGTGCCACGGCTCGGAAAAGACCATCTCCGGAAGTGCCTCACGGTAGTTCGCAATGTTGGCCGCCAGCCGCCCGAGCAGGCCGCGGCCGGCGTGGGTACCGTGCCGGTAGTCGCTGACGTAGCGCAGGCGCGTGAGGATCGCGGCGTTCGCCAGCAGCCACGCCGCGGCGCTGGTACCGCCGATGAGCGCCGCCTTGGCCACGCGCCGGCGCGTCGGGCCCGCGCCCTCGATGAGCATGTAGAGTCCTACGCCCAGGACCAACGCCGCCCCCACGGTGCGCGTCAGGAGGGCGGCGGCCACCAGGATCGCAGTCACGACGCCGGCGCGGGTCCGCCACTCCAGCTCTGCGCCGTAGCGCATTGCCCAGAGCAGCGCGCCGAGGGAGAGCGCGACGTACGGCGTCTCCGCCATCTCTTGGTGCGAGAAGGAGACGAGCTGCGGCGAGACCGCCACGAGCGCGGCGAGCAGCGCCGCGCGCACCGGGTCCAACAGGCGCGCGAAGAGCCGCCACGCGACGTAGACCGCGACCACCCCGGTAAGCGCCACGAAGATCTTGATCGGGACCAGCGCGTACCCGAAGAAGTACACGAAGGGCGCGAGCATGATCGGAAAGAGCGGCACGGGGTACGGAAAGCGCGGATTCCCCGGCTGCGCGATGTCTCGCAGCCCCTGGCCCGTGGCGATCGCTCGCGCCACGGCGAGGTACGCGCCGTCGTCGCCCCACGCGTACAACCGCGGATTGATGGCCGCCAGGTACAGAGCCGCACAGGCGAGGAACGCAAGTGCGGTCAGTGGCCTGCGCCACCTGCGGAAGCGCTGGGCGAGCGTCACGTCGCCGCCAGGGGCCGAGGAAACGGCCGGCTGACGGTCGGCGTTGGCAAGGGACGAAGTCATGCGTCGAGCTGACCTCGAGGACCGACGGGTGAACTCCGGCGGGCGCTCCGCCGATCGGCAGGCATCTGGAGGTTACTGACCGTGGGTAACAGGTTCCGGCAAGCTACGATAAAGCCGCCGTGCATCTCGTGCTGTAATGACGATGGAGCCCGTACCCGATCACGAACGAGCGTGCACACCCACAAGCGACGGGTAACGCGGGCGTGAGCAGCACCTCGGGCGCGCTGGTCGGCGGCGAGGCAGCACACGAAGCCGCGCCAATCCTGCCGGTGGGGTGGCGGACGCAGGCGACGTGCCCCCTACTCTGTACCTCCGGCTGGCGCCGGCGCAAGCAAGGCCGCGCCGCGCTCCGCCAGCAGCACCTCCACGACGTCAGCCGCCCACGCGCGCACGAAGGTGCGCCCGCGGACGGCGAGCGGGCGCGCGTCCGGCGGGTAGAGCCGCACAACAGCACACGGCGGCCGCGGGTCGCGCTCCCACGCCGCGGACTCGTTCGTCACGAGCACGTGGCGCAGCCGCGCCGTCGGGTCGCCGCGCCGCAGCAGCGCCCAGAGCGGGTAGTCGTACGAGTTCCACCCGCCCACGAACCCCACGTCGCTGCACCGCGACGCGCGCAGGACGCGCGTCGCGTCGGCGTACGGCGCCGCCAGGCCGGGCCGGTTCGCGAAGTACTGCACGTCCGCGGGCATCGAGAGCACGCTCCCCGGACCCAGGAGGGCGCGCGGGCGGCCGAAGAAGAGCCAGGGCGTCGCGGCGGCGAGCAACACACCGGCCGTCAGACGCGACGCCCGCGGCGCGGTGACACGCGCGAGCGCAACCGCGATGAGCGGGGCCGCGAGCACGAACAGCGGGAGCTGCAGCCGGCTCCCCCACGGCTGCCACTTGAGGACGACCACGAAGAGTGACCCACCCGCCGCGAGCGCGCCGGCGTAGGCCCACACCCGCCGGGCGACGCAGCGCCGCCCGCCCACGAGGGCGGCGACGGCGGCCGCGGCGAGCAGCAGGTGGAGCGGATTCCCCGCTGCGTCCTCGTGGCGAGAGAGTCCAGTGACGTGGAATTGGAGCGCCATCCACGTGGTGCGCGGGTCGGACGGGTCTACACCGAGCGCGTCGTGCGCGCGTCGAACCACGCCGTCGAGTGTCCGATTCACGCGCCCCGCGGGCGTGCCGGCGTGCAGGGCGAGGTTGCGCAGCGTGTTCGAGGCCAGCGCGGCTGGGTCGTGGCGCTCCATCGCGTACGAGAACTGGCCCCGGTCCCCCTCGCGGCCAGGCCCGACCGGCGTCCCGGACACGGCGGCGTTGCGCACCCAGTGGCCGAGGTTGAGCGCCACGCCGGCCGCAGCGACGACGAGCGCGGATGCCCACGCCGCCCTCGGCGCCGCTGCGAGCAGGGCGGCGCCCAGCCAGACGACGAACGGGAACGCGAACAGGTACGCCGTCGGCTTGGTGAGAACGGCGAGCCCGACGCTCGCGCCGACGAGGAGCGCCCGCGCGACGTTCACGCGCTCCCGCACTTCGCGCGCCCGTCGAGCGGTGTCGAGGACGAGACTCGCGAAGCACGTCACCCAGAACGCTGTGGCGAGGTCGTTCTGCGTCCCAGTCGCCTGGAGTAGCGCCATGGGGAGCGTCGCCGCGTAGACGGCCGCGACCACCTGCGCGGGCGCGTCGGCGCCGAGCTGCCGCGCGAGAAGCGACGCGCCGGCGATGCAGCCGGCGAAGGCGAGCCACTGCACGAGGTTCGCGGCGCGGTCCGTGCCGGCGAGCGCCTGCAGGTGCAGGATGGCGTACTCCGCCCACGGGCTCTGGTGGAGCTGGCGGAGGATGTGCGTGGGGTACGGGCCGACGTCCCGCCACTGGAGCCACTGTGCGACCCGGCTCAGGTGGTACGTCATGGAGTCGAAGGTGTTCGGTACGGAGGCGAGGGCCGTCACGAGGGTCGTGAGGACCACGCCGACGACTGCACCGGCGAGCCACCGGTCGGCCGGCGCGAGCGCCCGGAGTCGGCCCGTCACCCCGCGGGGCCACGCTGCGCCGCTTGCGACCACCCACGCCGCGAGCGCGGCCGCAGCGCCCCACGCCGCGGCCAACCAGCCCGGCGTGACGCTTCCGAGGGCGCTCAGCACCTCGGTGACGGCGGTGAGGAGCGCGCCCCACGCCACGGCGCCGGCGAGCACCGCGGCACGCCAGGAGTCGGCCTGCCGCCGCGCGAGGACCACGAACAACGCGAGGCCGGTGAGTGGGAGCAGCGCGAGCATCGGCGGGCGGGTGCCGGCCTAACGAGCCTCGACGCCCGCGCCCACGGCCGAGTCGAGCCGCAGTGCATCGATCTCCGAGGCCCTGTCGCGGTACACGGGCTCGGCGAAGCGCGCGCGGAAGAGGGGTGATCGGATGGCGAACCGCCCCTCGTCGAGGTCAGGGCGCGTCCTGTCCCACAGGATGTGCGTGACGCCGGCGGCGCGCAGCGCCCGGTAGGCGCGCTCCTCCGTCCCGGGCGGCGCGCCCCAGGTGCCGGCGGCGACGCAGCGCGAGTAGTCGTTCAGCATTTCGGCGCGCGCGTAGAAGTGCGCGGCCTCGCCGAAGGTGACGATGCGCGACGACGCGGGAATGTTGCGGTTCGCCCACGCGACCGCGGGGTACGTCTCCAGACGTCCGGCGATGAATCGCTCGTGGTCGAAGCCCCCTATCGGGGTGAGCCACGCCGACGGCTTGATGGTGTGCATCGTATGCGGGGTCCACCCCTGCCGCGCGTCCGCGAGCGGGAAGAAGGCGGGGAGGTTGAGCAGGAGGACGGCGGCCGTCCCCACACTGAGCGCGCGGCGCGCCGCGCGCCACCCCGCGTCGCCGAGGAGCGCGTCGAGCGCGCGCACTACGGCGGCAACTGCCACGGCGAGGAGCGGAACGACCGGCACCAAGTATCGGATCTGGAACGACGAGTATGGCGTCACCCAGAGCACGAGGAAGACGATGCCGAGGAGCGCGACGAACCGCGCCCGCCAGTCGAGGCGGCCGCGCACGAGTGGGAGGAGCGGGAGAAAGAGCAGCCACGCCGGCCCGATCGAGCCCGCGTACGCGACGCTCGCCCACGTCGCGCGCCAGGGGACCAGCAGCAGGGCGAGCGGCGAGCGCCCGTCGCCGTAGCGGTTCATCGCCGCCGTCCACCCGCTCTGCGCCTGTGCGTCCCACCGCCGCAGCGGGACGCCGGCGCGCGCGAGCACGTCGTAGAACATCGGGTAGAGCGGGTTCCCAGTGTAGTACCACGCGCGCACGTACCAGGGGAGCGCGACGGCCACGGCGACGCCGGCGAGCAGCGCCGCGTCACCCATCCGGCGCGCGAGCGGGCGGCCCGCCGCGCCCGCCCGCGCCGGCGCGAGGAGCACGGCGAGCACGAGCGGCGCGAGGAAGAAGTACGCGACGTGCTTGCCCGCGAGGCCGAACCCAAGCAGCACGCCGGCGAGGGCGAGCAGCGCGCGCCCGCCGCGCGTGCGCCATTCCACGACGAGCGACACGGCCCCCGTGGCGAGAAAGGCGAGCGGAAGCTCGTTGTAGGCCGTCGTCATCTCCCAGGTGACCGTCGGCGCCGTGACGAAGAGCGCGACGGCGGGCGCCGCCCACCGGCGACCCAGGAGCCGGGCGGCCAACCACCCCGTCCACAGCGCGGCGAGCAGGCCGAAGCCGAGGTGCACGAGCTTCGCCGCGCGCGCGTCGCCGAGGAGCAGCGCGTACGCGTACTGCAGCTCGACGTGCTGCGGTACCGGCGCCATGTGCTCGCACGCGATGTCGAGCAGCCGCCCGGCGCTCAGGTAGCGGGCGGGGAAGGTCAGGTGGTACCAGAGCGCGTCGTACTCGCTCTCCGGCTGCAGGGCGCCGAGGAGGCCGAACGCGGCCGCGAGGAGCGCGGCCACCGCACTCCAACGCGGGAGGCCCGGGGGGGCGAACATGCGCCACCAGATCCGCGCGCGCTCACGCGCCCCGTGCCATGCCGCTGGCCCTGCCGAGGCGCGCACCACGGCGCGCACGGCCGGTACCGCTGCGAGCGCGGCGAGCCCGCCGAGGAGGACGAGCGCGAGCACCACGGGGCCGAGGAGCCCCGCGAGGCCGAGGGCGAAGGCGACGTAGCCGAGCAGTCCGCTCCCGAGCGCCATGGCCACGAGCACCCGCGTCCCGCGCGGGAGCGCGACGCGCGCGACCAGCCAGCGCCCGTAGCCCCAGGACGCGAGGAAGAACGCCGCCGCGAGGGCGAGGGCGGCGGGGCCCGTCAGCGCGTAAGCAACATCCACAGTGACCCGCCGTAGTACAGGATCGCGACGCCCGTCAGCCAGACGAGGGCTACCGCGGCCGCGAGGCGGGAACGCCGCGCCGCTGGGGCGGGTGCGGCAGCGGGGGCCGGCGCCGCGGCCCTGGCCGTCACCACGTTTCGAGGTGCCGGGCGTGCCACTGCTGGAAGGCGAGCAGCGTCCAGAGTTGCTTCCGGAAGTCGGCGCGCCCCTCGACGTGCAGGCGCGCCATGCGCGCCACGACGGCCGGCTCGAAGAGCCCCTGCCGCCGCAGCCGCTCCTCACCGAGCAGCTCGTCGAGGAGCGGGCGCAGCGGACCGCGGAGCCACCGCCCCACCGGCATCCCGAACCCCTTCTTGGGGCGCGCGAGGATCTCCGGGGGGAGGGCGTCGGCGAACGCCGCGCGGAGGGCGAGCTTCGTCCCGTGCCCGCGCACCTTGAGGCGCGCCGGCAGCGCCGCCGAAAAGCGGATGAAGTCCGGATCGAGGAACGGCGACCGCCCTTCGAGGCTGCTCGCCATCGTCGCCCGGTCCACTTTCACGAGCACGTCGTCCGCCAGGTAGAAGCGAGCGTACAGGAAGAGCAGTCGGTCGAGCCCCTCCCGCCTCGGCCCCTCGGCCAGCTCGCGCGCCACGGGCGCGTACGGGTCCTCGGCGAGCGCGGACCCGCGCACCTCCGGGCGGAGGAGCGCCGCGATCTCGCGCGGGAGGAACGACCCCACCCACCCGAAATGCCTTACGTCCGGGGGGAGCGGCGCGCCGCGCAGGAACTGCCGCACCTTGAAGTCGGGGCTCATGTCCTTGAGCGACACGGGCAGCCGCGCCGCAGCCGCCATGAGCGCGCGGTGCAGCGGCGCGGGCACGGCGCGGCGGTAGCGCTCCGCCCACCGGTCCGCGTACAGCGTCGGGTAGCCGCCGAGCAGCTCGTCTCCGCCGTCACCGGAGAGGGCGACGGTGACGTGCGGGCGCGCGAAGCGGGCGAGCGCGTACGTGGGGAGGACCGACCCGTCGCCGAGCGGCTCGTCCATGAACGCCGCGGCGTCGGGCAGGAGGTCGATGAGCGCCTGCCCGTCCATGAGCTGCACGTGGTGCTCGACGCCCAAGTGGCGCGCCACCGCCGCCGCGTGCGCCGACTCGTCGAACGACCGGTCGGTGAAGCCGATGGCGAACGTCTGCACGTGCTTGGCCGGAATCCGCTCGGCCATGAGCACGGCGAGCGCGCTCGAGTCGAGGCCGCCGCTCAGGAAGCACCCGAGCGGGACGTCCGCGACGAGCTGCCGCTCGACGGCGACCCCGAGCCGGCGCCGCAGCTCCCGAACCCACGCCGCGTCGTCGCCGTAGTCCCCCTCCGCGCGCTCGGCGTCGGCGCGCGCCGGGATCTCCCAGTAGCGCTCGACCGCCAGCGCGTCGCCGCGCACGCGCATCCGGTGCGCGGGCGGGAGCTTGCGCATGCCCTCGAAGATGCAGCCGGGCGCGGGGACGTACTCGAAGGCCAGGTACTGCGCGAGCGCCGACGGGTCGAGCGTCGCCCCGACGCGCGGGTGCGCGAGGAGCGCCTTCGGCTCCGAGGCGAAGGCGAAGAACCCCGGCCGGTGCACGTAGTACAGCGGCTTCTGCCCCATCCGGTCGCGCGCCAGGAGCCACGACCGGTCGCGGGTGTCCCAGAGCGCGAAGGCGAACATCCCGTTCAGCCGCTCGACGACGGCGTCGCCCCACTCCTCGTAGCCGTGGACGATCACCTCCGTGTCCGAGGCCGTGGCGAAGTGGTGTCCCCGGCGGCACAGCTCTGTACGCAGCTCGCGGTAGTTGTAGATCTCGCCGTTGAAGACGATGCGCACCGTGCCGTCCTCGTTCGCCAGCGGCTGGTGCCCGCCGGAGAGGTCGATGACGCACAGCCGGCGCATCGCGAGCGCCGCGCCGTCATGCAGGTGGAAGCCGTCCTCGTCCGGCCCGCGCGGGCGGAGCCGCTCGTTCATCGCGCGGAGCACGCGCTCGTCGTCGCGCTCGGGGCGCGCGGTCTGGAAGCCGCAGATGCCGCACATCGGGGCCGACCTACGCGGCGAGCGAGGGCGCGGGCGCAGCGGCGGCTTCCGCGCGCCGCGCGACGCAGAGGAGCGACACGCCGAACGGGAGCGACACGCGCGGCACGACGTGCGCCTCGGCGGCGAACAGCCGCTCGAGGAGCGGGTTCGCCCACCCCGGGTGGAGCGTGTTCTCCGACGCCACCTGCAACCCGAGCAGCCGCACGGCGCGCCGCACCAGGTAGATCGGCAGGAAGAGCGCGCTGTTGATGAACGTGAGCCGCTCGACGTCGAACCCCGCGCCCCGCACGAGCGCGAGGAGCGTCGGGCGCGTGTAGCGGCGGCGGTGGTGCGACACGTCGTCCTGCGTCCCCCAGAGCGCCGGGAACGCGGGGACCGTGATCAGGAGGCGGCCGCCGGGCCGCAGCACGCGGTGGAGCTCGCGCGCCGCCCGCCCGTCCTCGTCCAGGTGCTCGAGGATGTCGAGCGCGAACGCCCAATCGAACGTCGCGTCGGCGAAGGGGAGCGCGGTGCCGTCCCCTTGCGCGAGCGCCCGGTAGCCGCCGCGCTCGCGCGAGTAGCGCAGCGCCAGCGAGGAGAAGTCCACGCCCACCGCGCCGCCACAGCGCCCGACGACCGAAAGATTCGCCCCGGTCCCGCACCCGAAGTCGAGCGCCAACCCACCCGACGGCGCGCCACTCCTGAGCGCCGCGTCCACGACGGCGCCGAGCACCGCACGCCGGCCGCGGTACCACCAGTGCGTGCGCTCAACCTGGGCGATGATGTCGTAGGTCTCTAGTTCCACGGAAAGCTCACGGAGTTGGCACCGCTGGTGCGGGCGCCGGGGCGATCCGCGCGGGGACACCTCGGGCGCGGCGGCGCCTCGGGGGGGCGCTGTCGATCAGGCGGGTGCGAGGCGTGATCATCCCTGCTCCGCCCGGTAGGCGTCGAGCACCGCCTCGAACTCGCCGTCCATCCGCACCAACCCGTGGTCCAGCCACACCGCCCGCGGGCAGAGGTCGCGCACGGTGTCGAAGTCGTGCGAGACGACGATCATCGTCCCACCGCCGGCGCGGAACGCCCGCAGCCGCTCGAGGCAGCGCTCGCGGAAGGCCTGGTCGCCGACCGCCAGCACCTCGTCGAGGAGCAGAACGTCGGGACGCACGCAAACCGCCACGGCGAAGGCGAGCCGCGCCTGCATCCCCGACGAATAATACTTGACCGGTGTGCTGATGAAGTCGCCGATGTCGGCGAAGGCGAGGATCTCCGGGAAGCGCTCGGCGACCTCGGAGCGGCTGAGCCCCAGGACCGAGGCGTAGAGCTCCGCGTTCTCGGCGCCGGTGAGCTCCGGGTGGAAGCCGGCCCCGAGCTCGATCACGGCGGCGAGGGCGCCGCCCGTCTCGATGACCCCCTCCGACGGCTGGTAGATGCCCGCGATGAGCCGGAGCGCCGTGCTCTTCCCCGAGCCGTTGGAGCCGATCAGCGCCACCGCCTCCCCGGGGTCGACGCGCAGGTCGAGCCCGCGCAGCGTGAACCGCGCGCGCCGCACGTGGATCGGGCGCCGCAGCACGGTGCGGATGAAGAACTCGCGCAGCGACGTGGTGCGGTGCTCGTAGTGGTGGAACCGCTTCACCACCCCCCGGCAGACCACCGCCGGCGTCACCGCGACGTCAGACGACTTCGGCGAAGAGGGCCTTGTAGCGGTTGAAGACGGCATAGCCAATGGCGAAGATCGCGACCGCGCCGGCGGCGGTGCCGCCGAGGAGCGCGGGCGACGGGAAGCGCCCCTCGTACAGCACCACGTGGAAGAGCGTCAGGAGGCCGGCGAGCGGGTTCAGGAAGAAGAGCGGCTGGAACGCGCCGGGCACGAGCTGCGCGGGGTAGAAGACCGGCGACACGTAGAACAGCATCATGAGCACGATCGGCAGCACGTGCTGCACGTCGCTGTAGAACACCGACACGGTGGCGATCGGCATCACGAGCCCGACCGCGAGGACCACCTGCAGCACGACGAGCAGCGGCACCAGCACGTAGCTCGCCGGCACCCCGTGGTGGTGCAGCAGCACCAGGGCGACGACCACCAGTACCAGCTCGATCGCGAACTCCACCAGGCGCGACACGGCGGCGCTGAGGATCAGGATCTCGTTCGGGAACGCGACGCTGCGGCGGAGCCCCGTGTGCTCGGCGATGACGTACGTCCCCGTGCTCAGCATCTGCTGGGTGAAGTTCCACGTAAAGTAGCCGCTCATGAGGAACGCCCAGTAGTCGGGCACGGGGATGCGGACGACGCGGCTGAACACCGCCGCGAGGATGCCGACGCTGAGCAAGGGGTTGAGGAACGTCCAGACGAAGCCGAGCGCCGAGCGCTGGTACTTCACCTTGAGGTTCCGCACCACGAGGCTGCGCAGCATCCCGCGGTAGCGCCACACGTCTGACAGCGGCGCGGCGCGGCCGGCCGCGTTCACGCGGACACCCGGGCCCGGCCCGGTCGCCCGCCGCTCGGTGATCACACCCACGCGGCGGGCCTCCACGTGGCGCGCGCGCGCGCCACCTTGAACCGCCCGCGCAGGCTCAGACGATCGGTGCCGGTCCGCCCGCGGAGCAACGCCCGCACCATCCGCTCGAGCTCGTCGGCGTCCCGCACCGCCTCGCGGATCCCGCGCCAATAGTAGGCGGCCTGGACCGTCGACACGACCTTCTTCCACAGCACGCCGCCGCGGTCGTTCAGGCGCAGGGCGAGGCGCTCGCCGAGCGCCACCGCCGCCGGCACGTACGGAACGAGTGGGTACGGCGAGAGCGTCATGATCTCTCCGAGGAGGTCCGGGTGCTTGCGCGCGAACAGGACGTCGGCGCGCCCCTGGGGGCGCGCCTGCCGGAGCCAGTCGAGCGGGCTCTTGGTGTAGTGGTGCACGCCGGCCGCCGCCGGCGCGTGCACGAAGCGCAGGCCGGCGCGCAGGAGCCGGTGTCCCAGCTCGTAGTCCTCGCGCCCGTACCCGGTGAACGCCGGGTCGAAGAGCCCCGCCTCGAGCAGCCGCGCGCGCGGGACCGAGACGTTCCCGGTCACGAAGTCGCGGAACGTGGGCACGTGAGCGGGCGACGCCATCTCGGCGAGCGTGTCGTCCCACCACCGCCGCACGAGCCGGTAGTGCGCCGGCTCGCGGGGCAGCGCGGGCATGGGGAGGGCCCCGGTGACGACTGTGTCGTCCCGGCCCGCGTGGTGCCGCAGGTGCTCGGCGACGAGCGTCGGCGCGGCGACGATGTCGTCGTCGAGCATGAGGACGACGCGCCCTGTGGCTCGGCGGATGCCCTCGCTGCGGGCGACCCCCTGCCCGCTCCGCGGCTGCGTGATCGCGACGACCGGGCAGGGCGCGTCGCCGGCCAGCTCGCGCACGGCGGCGACGCTCGCCGGGTCCTCGCCGTCGACGACCACGATGACCTCGGCGCGGCGCAGCTCGTCGCGCTGCCGCAGGAGGGCGACGAGCGTGGCGCGCAGCACCTCGGGGCGCCCGCAGGTCGGGATCACCACGCTCAGCTCGCGCGTGTCGGGCAGCGGCTCGGCGGCGGGCGCGGTCACGGCGCACTCACGGTGGAGGGCTCGGCGGCCGGTGTGAGACGCGTGCCCGGCCGCGGGGGCGCCCCCGCAGCGCGGCGCGCGCGCAGGTACGCGACCGGACCGTAGAAGCAGCCGGCAATCTCGGCGAGCACGAGGCCGAGCGGCACCTCATTGGGCTCTCGGAGAATGGCGCGCAGGACGCGGCGGAGCGAGTACTTGAGGAGCGTCCTCGCAGCGAACCGCAGCGCCACGCGATCGCGGTGGTGGATCACGCGGTGGGTCCAGTACGCGTAGATCCCCACGCCGTAGCCGAAGAGCTGCGTGCGCAGCTCGGCCATCGTGCGTCGGTGGCGATGCTCGATCCGCGCCCGCGGCTCGTACACGAGGCGGAAGCCGGCGTCGAGCAGGCGCCCGAACATCTCCGTGTCGCCGCCGCTCTGCGTCACCGTCCCCGCGTCGAACGCCGGGTCGAACGGGCCGACCGCGACAAGCGCCCGGCGGCGGAACGCCATGTTGGCCCCGGCGCCCACCTGGCCGGCCCATGCCGGCGGGAACGGCGGCGCGAACTCGCGGCGGCGCTCGCGCGCCCGCCGTCCCGCTGCGCCGCCGAGGTAGCGCTCGAACAGCCGCTGGGCCTCCGTCTCGAGCTCGAGCGGCAACATCACTCCGGCGACGCCCGCCACGTTCGGGTCGGCGAGCGCGTCGAGCAGCACCGCCGCCCAATCGTCGGCGGGCACCGCGTCATCGTCGGTGTACGCCACGAGCTCGGCGCGCGCTGCCGCGAGCCCGGCGTTGCGCGCGTGGTCGAGTCCCGGTCGCGACTCGAGGACGTACCGCACCCCCGCCGCTTCGGCCACCTGGCGCGTCCGGTCGGTGCGCGGCGCGTTGTCGACGACGATCACGTCCAGCGGCCCCGCCGTCTGTCGCGCGAGCGCCGCCAGGCAGTTCCGGAGGTCGTCCGGGCGCTCGCGCGTGCAGACGATCACGGAGAGCACCGGGTCGGCCCCGCGGGGAGTTCGGTCGTCGTGCATCGGCTCGTGCGTGGAGTCCTGCATCGGCGCCATGGTCAGCGCGGCTCGCGCACGGGCGCCGGGCGCACCGGCGGCTCGGGGACGCGGCGGGTTGGCACCTTGGGGCGCGCGCCCGCCTTGCGCGTCCGGGCGACGCGCCGGGCCGCCGGGTAGGCAACGAGCCCGCGCCAGCAGTGTGCCCACATCCGCAGGAGGACCGACGCAGGGAGGGGGTCGCGCCCGAGTCCGCGCCGCACGAGCCGCGCGCCCGGCTTGGTCAGGCGCCAGACCAGGAAGGCGGCGATCTCGCCCCGCATCCGCCCGCGCGCCGCGAGTGCCGCCTTCACGAGGAAGGCGACGAGGGCGCGCTGGTGCCCGACGATCTGGTCGTGGACTGCGCGCGCCTCCCGTCGGTGCTCGTGCCAGGCGAGCGCCTCCGGCTCGTAGACCACCTCGTGGCCGGCGCAGAGGACGCGCCAGAGCATGTCGTGGTCCCCGCCCCCCGGGAGTACCGCGCCGAGATCGAGCGCCTCGTCGAAGCCGCCGAGCGCCAGCGCCGCCGAGCGGCGCACGGCGAGGCTGCACCCGCTCCCCACGCTCACCGCCCAGGCGATCAGTGGCGCCCGGCGTCCGTGCAGCGCCGCGTCGCGGCGCACCGCGTCGCCGGGCAGGCGGATCGAGGTCAGGCCGCGCGAGAAGCCGCCGTTCGCCTCGAACAGCCGCTGCCCGTCCGTCTCGAGCGCCAACGCCTCCACGCGCCCGGTGCAGACGCCAACGCGCTCGCCTGCCTCGAACGCGCGTCCGATCGCCGCCGCCCACCCGGGGTCGGCCACCGCGTCGTCGTCGAGGAAGGCCACCACGTCGTGCGCCGCCGCGCGGAGTGCGCGGTTGCGAGCGAAGTCGAGCCCGGGCACCGGCTCGATCAGGTAGCGCACCGCGGGGAACTCCTCGGCCACGAGTCGCCGCGTGTGGTCGTCCGCGGGCGCGTTATCGACGACGAGGATCTCGGCGACGGGCGGCCGCTGCGCGGCGAGCGAGCGGAGCGCGCGGCGCAGCTCCTCGGGTCGCTGCCGCGTGCAGACTGCCACGGTGATCTGCGTCACGGTCACTCCCACCGGGGCCGCACACCCGGCGCGGCCGCCCCGGCCGCGCGGTCCGGCCGCAGCCAGCGCATCCCGCCGGCCATCATCCCCACCGCGTACGCGAGCCGGGCGGCGAGGACCACCGGGAGCATCAGGGCGCCCTCGAGCACCCCGGCCCGCAGCCAACACCACGCGATGTAGGCCGCCTGCGGGACCGCGAGCGGCACGCTCGCGGCGACGAGGAGGCGCGGGTACCGGTACAGCCACGCCAGGCGCGCCGCCCCAGTCGCGGCCTTGCTCTCGATCGCGCTGTACGCCCAGCGGTAGTTCCGCCGCAGTAGGTTGCCGAAGCCCGGTCGGTTGTAGTGGTAGGCGACGGCGCGCGGCTCGAAGTGGATCGCCACCCCGTCGCGCCGGAGCTCGGCTTGCCAGGCGAGCTCCTCGTGCGCGTAGGCGATCGGCTGCACCTCGGTGAACCCGCGCGTGCGGGCGAACGCCGCACGCCGCACGCTCAGGTTGCCGGGCGGGTGGTTCGCCACCGGGCCCGCCGGCCGCCGCCCGTGCACGTGGTACCACCCGCAGTAGTAGTCGCAGCGGGCCGAGAGGGGGAGCCCCGGCGGAAGCTCGAGCGACCCACCGACGACCACCGCCCCCGCGTCGTGGACGCGGAGGAGCGCGGCGAGCCACCCGTCCGCCGGCAGGCAGTCGGCGTCGAGGAACACCAGCGGATCGCCGGTGGCGGCGCGTGCCCCCTGGTTGCGGGCGGCCGCGGGGTTGCCGCCGTCCGACCGGGCCGCGGCGGTGACGACCCGTGCCCCGGCCTCGCGGGCCCGCAGTGCCGTCGCGTCGGTCGATCCGTCATCCACGACGACGACTTCGACGTCCGCGTCGGGGGGCCGCTGGGCGAGCACCGCGCGCACGAGCGGGCCGATCTCGGCCGCCGCGTTCCGGGCCGGCACGATCACGCTCACTCGCCGGCGCGGCAGTGCGCGCGGACGTGGGGAACCCGCGGCCGCTTCAGACACGCGCGAGCACCTCGCCATACAGGTCGTCGACCGACCGCACGAAGGGCACCCACCCGAGGTGCGCCTCCGCGTAAGCGCGCGCCGCGGCGCCGAGCCGCGCCCGCCGTGGTGCGTCGCGCAGCAGCCCGACGATCGCCTCGGCCAGCGCCTGGGCGCGCGGCGCGACGAGCACCGCCAGCTCCTCGGTGAGCACGGCCCGGTGCGTCGGGATGTCCGTGGCGACGATCGCGCGCCCCGCCGCCAGGTAGTCGAACACTTTCAGCGGCAGGTTCCCACCGTACGCCCGCGGTGACACGAGCACGTCGGCGAGGGCGAGGAAGTGCGGCATCGCCTCGCGCGGCTGCCGGTCCACGATGCGCACCGAGCCGCCCGTGACGAGGTCGGGGACCTGGGCGGGCGCGGTGGTCTCTCCCCCGGTCTTGCCGACGAGCACGAACACCGCGTCGGGGACCGCGTCGAGCACCCCCGCGGCCGCGGCGAGCAAGGTGCCCAGCCCCTGGTACGGCTCGAACGTCCCGCTGTAGAGCACCACCGGCGCCCCGGCCGGGATGTCGAGCGACGCCCGGAGCGCCTCCACCGAGTCGCGCGAGATCGGAGGCATCGTGCTCGCGAAGCGCCACTCGCGGACGCGGGCCTCGGGGACGAGCTGCCGCACCCGCTCGGCGAGTCCAGAGCTGCTCACGACCATGTCCGCGCGCCGCAGGAGCCATCGCTCGGCGGCGAGCAGGGCGGACCGCGCGCGCCGGCTCGCGCCCCGCAGCGACGGGTGACCGAGGAGTTGCTCCGGCATGCTCGACTGCATGTCGTAGATCACCGGCACCGGTTGGTGTCGGGTGAGCCAGACCGCGGCGAACGCCGCCTCCTCCACGGCGTGGACGCAGGCGTACCGCTCACGCCGCAGCAGCGTGCGCAACGCCGTGAAGAGGGTCACGTCGAGCGCCACCTTGCGGAATGAAAAGCCAACGGGAACGTGCCGGATTCCGAGCGGGTTGGCCGCACGGAACAGGCGCACGCCGGGGCGGTCGAAGGGCGCCCCGACCGGGTACGTGAGGACGTCCACGGCGTAGCCGAGCTGGCCCAGCGCGTCGATCACCTGGCCGACGGCGATGGGCGTCCCGCGGTCCTCGTAGAACGGCTGTGGGGCGACCACGAGAACGCGCTCCCCGCCGGCGCGCTCCGCGGGGCCGCGCCCGTTCTGGAGCGACCTGCGCTCCGGCGCGCGCGCCGGCGTCGGGCCGTCGACGGCCGTAATCACCGCCCCTGCCTGCACGGCAGGCGCCGGCACCGCCGGACCGTCGGCGCGCCGGGAATGCGGCGAGGCGACGCCGGAGCGCGTGAGATGACGGGCCGTCACAGAGTCGTCTGACAGTGGGGAACTCGTAGCGGATAGCGCGTACGTCGCCGATCTGAGGCGACCGATGTGAGGCAAGCGAGCGGTGACGCGAGAACCGGCCGCCGCACCGCTCCCCGGCGCTCGAGCGACTCCGTGGGCCTGTGGACCGGTGAGCGGGCAGCGGTGCCTCGCCGGCCCCTCGGGCACGCGCGCTTCAGAATAGTCTAATGACGCGTGCCGACCCCGGAAATAACAGCCGGGTGCGCCAGCTCCAGCCGACGCGGTGGGCACCGTCGAGGCAGGGGTCGTGCCAGACGCAGGCCGCTCGCGCCGTGGCGCCGCCCCGGGCCACGGGCACCGTGGGCTCGGACGCGTGCGTGGTGGATCCGGTGCACAGAAACGTCGCGACCCCACGACACCCCGGTGGGTGCCGCCGGGCTTCGTTGCAGAGCCGCGCCGTCCCTAGTATCTAGCTAGCACACCTTGCCGGGTTGCGCTCCGCTACTCTTGTCAAGGTAACACGTCACTGGATCACCGGAGGCACTCCTTCGTGTCGCAGGGCCTGGCCCTCTCCGTCGTCGTACCACTCTACAATGAGGAGGAGAGCGTCGGGGCGCTCGTCGCCGCCGTGCGCGAGGCCCTCGCCGGCATGCCGTCGTGGGAGCTGGTGCTCGTCGACGACGGGAGCCGCGACGCGACGGCCGCCGTCGCAGCCGAGCGGGTGGCCCAGGACGCGCGCGTGCGCCTCGTCCGCCTGGCCCGCAACTACGGCCAAACGCAGGCGATGCAGGCGGGCTTCGACTGCGCTCGTGGCGAAGTCGTGGTGAGCATGGACGGGGACCTGCAGAACGACCCGCGCGACATTCCGCCGCTCGTCGCGAAGCTGCACGAGGGGTACGACTTGGTCGCGGGGTACCGGGTGCGGCGGCACGACACCTTCCTCACCCGCAAGGTGCCCTCGTGGATCGCCAACCGGATCATCGCCTGGCTCACCGGCGTCCGCATCCGCGACAACGGCTGCTCGCTCAAGGCGTACCGACGCACCGTTCTCGAGCAACTCGACCTGTACTCGGACATGCATCGCTTTCTTCCGGCGCTCGCCGCGGCCACGGCCGACGCGCGGATCACCGAGATGCCGGTCCGGCACCACGCCCGGCGATTCGGCCAGAGCAAGTACGGGCTGTCACGGATCGCCAAGGTGTCGGCCGACTTGCTCGCCATCAAGATGATCAGCTCGTTCCGCGAGCGGCCGCTCACGCTGTTCGGCGCCGGCGCGCTGGCGACGGCGCTCGTCGGCATCGCGCTGGTCGTCGCCTGGATCCTGCTGCCGCTCAACAGCGCGTTGCACGTGCACCGCGTGTACGTGCTGCCCGCCGCCGCGCTACTCGCCTTCGCCCTCGCCTGTTTTCTCCTCATGCTCGGTCTCATCGCCGTCGTCGCCCTGCATGCGACGCGTGAAGCCTCCAGCAGGCTCGCGCGCGAGGGTGCCGTGGCTGCACCGTCCGCCCAGACGCTCGGACGGCTCTCATGACGGACCTCCTGACCCCCGGCGCTCACGTGGACACCACGCCGCGCATCGACCGCGAGCCCCGCCACACCGCCCTCGCCACCGTGTCGGTGATCGTGCCGGTCACGGAGCGCCCGGACCCGCTCGGCGCGTTGTACGAGGAGTACGTCGCGCCGCTGCGCGAGCGCGGGCGGCCGTTCGAGTTCGTCTTCGCCGTGTCGCCGACGAGCGGGGCGCCCACCGACACGCTGGCCGAGCTCGCGGCGCAGGGCGAGCCGATCCGCGTCATCGGCGCCGAGCGCAACGTCGGCGAGACGGCGCTGATCCGGGCGGCGCTCAAGATGTGCCACGGGGACATCATCGTGACGCTGCCCGCGTACCGGCGGGTGAAGGCCGCCGCCCTCGAGGATCTGATCGCGACGGTGGAGAATGGCGCGGACGTGGCGACGGCGCGCCGGTGGCCGCGGCGGGACCCGCTCATCAACCGGCTGCAGCACCGAGCGCTGCACCTCCTCGTGGGGCGCCTCGCCGACAACCGCGTGCGCGACGTGGGCTCGGGCGTGCGCGCCGTGCGGCGTGAGACCTTCGACGACATTCCGCTCTACGGCGACTTCGCGCGCTTCCTGCCGCTCCTCGCGCTGTTCCGCGGCTACCGGGTGGAGGAGGTGGACGCCACCCAGCATCCCGGTGACATGCAGACGCGAGTCTACAGCCCGGGCGTCTACGTGCGGCGCCTGATCGACCTGTTCGGGCTGTACTTCCTGCTGAAGTTCATGGACAAGCCCCTGCGCTTCTTCGGGCTGGCGGGTGCGACCCTCGGCGCGTTCGGCGGGGCCGTGCTCGTCGCGCTCGCCGCCCGGAAGCTCAGCACCGGTGAGGCGATCGGTGACAAGCCCCTCCTCCTGCTGGGCGTGCTCCTGCTCACCCTCGGTGCCCAGGCCGTGGCGCTCGGGCTCATTGGAGAGATGATCGTGCACTTCCACGCGCCGGGCCGGCGGTTCTATCGCATCCGGCCGTCGGCGCCCGCGCCCCCACCGGACCGCCCGCCCTGACCGCCCGCCCTGACCGAGCCGCGAGCGCCGCCGGCGGCGCTCGCGGCGACCGTCACGGCTCCCCGGCTCCCCGGCTCCCCGGCTCCCCGGCTACCCGGCGCTCAAGGCCGGGGCGCGCCGCGACTCGGTCAACCAGGTCGCGAACTGCTCGAGCCCCTCGCGCAGTGGCGTGGTGGGGCTGTACCCGAGCAGCCGCTGTGCCTTGCCGATGTCTGCCCACGTCCGCGGCACGTCGCCCGGCTGCTCGGGGAATCGCTCGATGCGGGCGGTCATTCCCAGCACGTCCTCGAGGGCGCTCACCAGGTCACGCAGGCTGACCGCGTAGTTGTTGCCAAGGTTGATGACCTCGTACGCGGAGCCCGCGTAGTCCATCGCGGCGCGGATGCCGCGCACGGTGTCGTCGACGAAGGTGTAGTCGCGCTGCGACTCGCCGTCGCCGAACAGGGGGATCGACTGGCCGTCGAGCATGCGCGCGGCGAACTTGCGGATTGCCAGGTCGGGGCGCTGACGGGGACCGTACACGGTGAAGAACCGGAGCGCGATGAAGCGAATGGCGTAGAGATGACTGTAGACGTGCCCCATGAGCTCACCACTCAGCTTCGTGCTGGCGTAGGGGCTGATCGGCAGCGGCACCTCGTCCTCCGTCCACGGCACCCGCGGATTCACCCCGTAGACGCTGCTCGACGACGCGAACAGGAACTGCGTGATGCGCCGGCGGCGGCAGAACTCGAGCAGGTTCTGCGTGCCGAGGACGTTCACCGCCTGGTACGTGACCGGGTCCTCGATCGACGGGCGGACGCCCGCCTTTGCCGCGAGGTGCACGACGACGTCGTAGTCCTCACCCAGGTGCGCCTCCAGCGCGTCGCCGTCGCGGATGTCCGCCGACACCAACCGGTAGCCCGCGTAGTCGCGGTGAGGCGCGACGTTCGCGCGCTTGAGGGTCGCGTTGTAGAACGGGTCGAAGTTGTCGACGCCGGTGACCCGCCACCCCTCGCGAAGGAGGAGGTCGACGAGGTGGCTGCCGATGAAGCCTGCCGCACCCGTGACGAGCGCATTCCTGGACAAACCTTCCCTCCTGTATCACCCTGCGTGATTCTGCGGGGCCGCCGGTGAAACATCACCACCGCCCGGCCCGCGCGCCACCGCCGGCCACCGCCGGCCACCGCCGGCCACCGCCGGCTCCCACTCGCCCGTCGTTATGCGTCCGTACGCCCCGGCCTCGCCGCTGGTCGAGTTCTACGATCATACCCCCGTCTACTCGCGGCGCCCCGACGTGCCGTTCTACGTCGAGGAGGCGCGCACGAGCGGTGGGGACGTCCTCGAGCTCGGGTGCGGCACGGGACGCGTGCTCCTCCCCACCGCGCGCGCCATCGCGGCCCTCCCGGCCCCGCCCGACCGGCGGGTCGTGGGACTCGACCTGTCGGAGGGGATGCTCGCGCGCTGCAAGGTGAAGCTCGCCGCCGAGCCGGCCGGCGTGCGAGACCGGGTGCGCCTCGTCCGCGCCACGATGACGGCGTTCGACCTCGACCAGCACTTCGCGCTCGTGACCGCGCCCTTCCGCGGCTTCCAGCACCTACTCGCCGTGGAGGAGCAGCTCGCCTGCCTCGCGCAGGTGCGCCGCCACCTGGCACCCGACGGCCGCTTCGTCTTCGACGTCTTCCACCCGGACCCGCGGCGACTCGCCGATTCGTCGGCCGCGGTCGAGCAGGAGGACGTCCCCGAGTTCGAGCTCCCCGACGGCCGCCGGTACCGGCGCGCGGCGCGCGTAGCCGCGTCCCACCGAGCTCGGCAGGTAAATGACGTGGAGCTCGTCTCCTACGTCACGCATCCCGGCGGGAGGGTCGAGCGCCTCGTCGATGCATTCCCGATGCGCTACTACTTCCCCTTCGAGCTCGAGCACCTGCTCGCGCGTGCGGGGCTCGACGTCGTCGCCATCTACGGCGACTTCGACCGCACACCGCTCGGCGACGATTCACCCGAACTGATCGTCGTGGCGCACGCGAAGCGTTCGGCGCGGGCGACGCGCACGGAGCGGCCGAGGGGGGACCACGCCGCCCCGGCCGACACAGGGGCGGAGGGCGGAGCCCAGGACCGCGCCGGGCGGGACAGCGGCCCGCGGGCCGTCGGCCCGTGGGTCGGCGACGAGCCGGACGGCCTGGCCGGGGCCGGCGCGGCGAGACCGGAGCCGGCGCCGCCACCCCGCAAAGCTCGCCGGGCGCGGGGGGCCCCCCCCGAACAACATGATGCCCCCGACTCGGCGGACGAGCGCCACCAATCCACCGCAGCCCGGCCCGAGACACTGCCACGCGGGTGGAGCACCGCAGGGCGGCGCGTGATCGCCGTCGACTGGTCGGGTGCGTACGAGGTCCGCGAGCAGCGCGCCCGCATCTGGGTGGCCGAGGCACAGGGTGGGCGGCTCATGCACCTGGAGAGCGGGCGCGACCGGGCCGGAGTGGTAGAGCTCCTGCTCCGGGAGAAGGCACGCGACCCCACGTTCATCGTCGGGCTCGATTTCGCCTTCTCCTTCCCCGCGTGGTACCTGGAGCAGCACGGTCTCGGGTCTGCGCCCGAACTCTGGGAGCGCGTCGACCGGGACGGCGCGCAGTGGCTGGCCGCCTGCGAGTGGCCGTTCTGGGGCAAGCCAGGTCAAGGGCGCCCGAATCTGCCCAAGCATCTGCGGCAGACGGAGGCGAAGGTGCACCGCACTTCGGGCTTCCTGCCCAAGTCCGTGTTTCAGATCAGCGGCGCGGGCTCGGTCGGCGCCGGCTCCCTTCGGGGCATGCCGGTGCTCCGCCGACTGCGCGACGCCGGGTTCTCGGTGTGGCCGTTCGACCCACCGGGCTGGCCGCGCGTCGTCGAGATCTACCCGCGCGTGCTCACCGGGCGGGTGAACAAGTCGAACGTGGAGCAGCGCACCGCCTACCTGCGCGACCGCTGGCCGTCCCTGCACGCCACGGCCCCCGCGCTCCACGCGCTGGCGACCTCGAGCGACGACGCGTTCGACGCGGCCGTCTCGGCACTCGTCATGGACGCCCACGCCGACGACCTGGCGGCGCTGGCGCGGCCGGGCGACGCCGCCGCTCAATCGGGTCAATCGGCCCCCGAGGCGACATTGGAAGGAGAAATCTGGGTGCCGTGAGGCCGTCGCGCGGCGGATCGTGTCGAGCGGCTGGCGGATCGCGTGGCATTTCGCTATTGGATAGGCGCATGACCGTGAGAGCCGTCTCACCGTGAGAGCCGTCTCGTGGTCGTTGCGTTGCGTACCACCAGCCGCACGACACGATCCGCCGCCGAGCTCCCCGCGCACTCGCCGGCGGCGCCGTGCCGGCGGCCGTTTTCCCCGGAGGTTCCGTGCTCGTACGCCGCCTCACCCCCGTGGCCATCGCGCTGGGCGGCGCGTTGGCCGTGCCGCTCGCCGCCTGCTCCCGCGGCGACATCGAACGTCGCATGTCCACCGCCGACTCCGTGCGCGCCGACGATCCGGTGTGGAAGTCGACGCGTCCCCCGCGCCAGAGCGTGATCTCGATGACCGAGCCGAACGTGGTCAACATCGTGGCGCGCGACTACGCCTTCGAGGCGCCCACGGAGCTCCCGGCCGGCTTCACGACGCTCCACCTCGTCAACGAGGGGAAGGAGATTCATAACATCCAGCTCCTCAAAGCGCCCGGCGGCCAGGGCCGCACCGCGGGGGACCTCGTGCAGGAGCTGCACATGGGGCGGCGGCCCGACTGGGCGACGGACGTGGGCGGCCCGAACCTCGCGGCGCCGGGCGGCACGGCGAACGCCACGTTCCTCCTCGAGCCGGGTGACTACGCGATCGTCTGTCCCGTGGTCGGCCGAGACGGCCAGCAGCACCTCATGAAGGGGATGGCGCGCCCGCTCACCGTGACGCGCGAGGGTGCGCGCGTCGCTCCCGAGCCCACGCCCGACCTGCAGATCACGCTCGTGGATTACAACTACGACCTGTCGAAGCCGATCACCGCCGGTCAGCACGCCATCCGCATCGTCAACAACGGCGAGCAGCCCCACGAGGTCCTGCTCGTGCGACTCGCGCCCGGCAAGCGCGCCCAGGACTACGCGGCCTGGTACGCCAAGCAGTCCGGGTCGGCGCCCGGCGAGCTACTCGGCGGCGTGAGCAGCATCGCGCCCGGCCGCCAAGCGACGGTCACTGCCGACTTCGAGCCCGGCGACTACGCCCTCCTCTGCCTCGTCCCCGACGCCGGCGACGGCCGCCCGCACGTGCAACACGGAATGATACGCGAGATACGGATTAGCTGAGTGAAGAGTGGGGAGTGAAGAGTGGGGAGTGAAGAGTGGGGAGTGGCGAGTGACTGCAGGGCAGTTCTCGCCACTCCCCACTCTTCACTCCCCACTCGCCCTTACGGCTCCCCGAACGGGTCTCCCGGCGGCGCCACCAGTGCCGGCGTCGGGGCCGGGAGCTCGCGGCGCTCGAGCCACCGCGTGAAGTCGCCGTCGATCGAGCGCCAGTGCGCGCGCTCCACGTCTGACCCACGCACCGCACGACGGCGGGCGTCGGCGCGGAGCGTCGCGATCTTGAGCTCGGCCATCGCGCGCACCTCGGGCGATGCCGCGCTGTCGGCGGCGAGGGCGAGCAGGCGGTCGGCGAGCGCACGCTGCGTCACGCGCTGCAGTGCGGCGAGCTTCGACGGCCGCGGCGCGGGCGCGCCCCACGTGCCGGTGGCGATCTCGTCGATCGCCTCGCCCAGGGTGAGCGCCTGCGGGTCGCGCGCCCCGAACTGCGCCAGCCGCGCGGCGCGGTCGCGCTGCAGCGCCGCGTCGATCACCATCTGCGCGAGCGTGCGCGCCGCCCCCAGCTCGTCGAACGCCGGCCGGGCCCGGCTCCGGAACAGCTCCACGCTCTGCTCGTAGGCGAACGGGCGCGGCGCGAGCAGCGTCAGCACCGTGTCGGGGATCGCGAGCTCCTCCGGGCGCAGCGCGGCGACCAGCGTCCTGAGGGCGCGCCGCTGCTCGTCGCCGGGGATCGGGCGGGTGGCCTGCAGCCCGTCGCCGCGCACGGCATTGCTGTACTCCATGCCGCCCACGGTCTTGGCGAGCGAGTTGATGGCGAAGCGGTGCATCAGGTACACCGGCGCGAAGCGCTCCTGCAGCAGCGCCAGCGGCTCGCCCGGGCGGAGGTTGCGCTCGCCGAAGCGCCGCATCGCCACGCGCCGCACGTCGGCCTGGTGGCGGAAGAACTCGCCCGCCGTGGCGGCGTCGTCCCACAGGTTCGTGCGCGGGTCGGAGGCGAACTCGGGCCGCGCGTCGGCGTCGGAGAGGAAGAGGAATCCCTTCTGCAGCCCTTCGCGGACGATCGCGGCGAGCGAGTCCCGCTCGGCGGCGGGCGGGAAGATGCCGTACCCCCAGCGAACGGCCCACACGTCGTACTCGCCGGGACCGCGGTCGTACGCCTCCGCGATGTCGATGTCGCCGCCGGACGTCAGCCGCACGCGCGGCGGCGGGTAGTCCATCACGCTCCCGCGCTCGTAGGTGCTGGCGATGTAGTTGTGCGCCATGCCGAGCGTGTGGCCGATCTCGTGCGCCGTCACCTGCCGCACGCGCGCCAGCACGAACGCCGTGTCGGCGGCCGCGGCGTCGGCGCCCATCAGGCCCGCGTACAGGTTGTAGTCGGTGCGGGCGCGGTGCGAGTCCATGCGCGCCATCGCCTTGAGGATCTCGCCCGTGCGCGGGTCGCCGAGCGACCCGCCGATCGACCAGCCGCGCTCGTGGCGGTTGACCCACTGCACGACGTTGTACCGCGCGTCCATCGGGTCCGCGCCCTCGGGCAGGTCCTCGACGCGGAACGCCCCCTTGAGCCCCGCCTGGTCGAAGGCCTCCACCCAGAAGCGCGCGCCTTCGACCGTGGCCGAGCGCACCGGCTCGGGGATGCCGCGGTCGATGTAGTAGACGATGGGGTTCTTGATCGGGCTGTTGGGATCCGCGGGGTTGACGCGCTCGAGCCGGTGGCGGGCGATCCACCGCTGCTCGAGCGACCCTTGAATCGGCTGCGCGTAGTCCCGGAAGGTGATGCCGAAGAAGCCGACGCGCGGATCGAGCCCGCGGGGTCGGTAGCCCTCGTCAGGCAGCGGGAGCAGCGAGGCGTGTTGGCGAATGGTGAAGGCGCGCCCGTCGGGGACGATCTGCCGGACGATGTCCCCGGGCGCGCCGCCCGCCGCGAAGGTGAGGGTGACGTCCACCTCGGTGTTCTGGGGGAACGCCTTGGTGTACGGGCGGTAGATGCCCGACCGCTCCTTGTCCAGCGCGTAGCTCCCCTGCCCCGTGCGCTGGAGGGTGCCGGCGACGTCCACCCAGTCGCGCACGAACAACCCCGTCGCGTCGACGAGCAGGCGTCCACTCTCCTGGGCGAGGAGCGGCAGTGCCGCGACGGTGCTCGGCGGGAACGACTCCATCACCGTGCGCACGTGCGCCGGGTTGTCGCGCGCCGAGCTGCGGTAGTTCCAGTTCTCGAACACGACGAGCACGCGCTCGCCGTCGCGGTCGAAGCGCGCCACCTGCGACGCCCCGTCGGCACCGCGGTCCAGGCCGATCGGGTTGGAGCCGAGCCCCGTCGCCTCCGTCACGAAGAACAGCGCCCGCGTCGAATCGCGCGGCAGCTCGAGCAGGAGCTTGCCCTGCCGCTCGTCGATGTACAGCGGGATGAAGCCGTCGCGCCGCGCCATACCCCCGGTGCGCGCGGCGATGCTGGTGGCGACCCCGGGCGAGGAGGGCGCGCCGTCGGGCGGAGGCGCGGACGCGGTACGCGACGGCCGAGCGGCCGTCGCGCAGCCGAGGGTGACGACCGGGAGGAGGGCGAGGAGGGCGAGGCGTGCGAGGAGCGCGCGGCTCGGGCGGAGACGGTGGAGACGGTAGAGACGCATGCGGCGACGGGTGGGGTTGTGGCGGGCGGAGCGGCCATTATCCCCACGGGACGGGGCCGGCGCAAGCCGTGGCGGCCGGCGCCGAGCCCCGCACCCTCGACTTTCGGCCGTGCTATCGCGAGGTCGTCCCGGTCAGCAGGCCGCCGCGGATGCGCGCGGCCTTCGGCGACGCCGCTGGATCGGCCCGGAGCTGGTAGGAAACGCCGGTCACGCCGACGCCGACGGTGGCCGGCAGGTCGAGGTCCCGGCCGTTACGACGCACCCGGATCTTCACCGCGGCGCCGGCGGCCTTCGCGTACTTGGCGCGGAACTGCTCGCCGAAGCGCGGGTCGCGCACGGCGAGGTCGCCGATCGCGAGCAGGTAGTCGCCTGGCCGCACGCCAGCCTGCGCCGCCGCCCCCCCCTCCTGCACACCCGTCACGAGTACGCCGCCCGAGTCCGCGCCGGTGAGGACGCCGAGCATCGGGCCGCGGATCGAGTCGACCTGCAGGCGCAATCCGGCGAGGGGGAGCACCTCGGCGTACGGGAAGGGCTCGCGCCCGTCGACGTAGCGGCGGCTGAACTCCTCGAACGACCGGCCGCCGGCGGCGCGGCTCACGGCGCCCCACCACTCGTCGACCGTGAACCCCTGGCCGCGCTTGTACGTCGTCTGGTACAGCTCGCGCATGACGTCGTCGAGCGACCGCCGGTTGTCGCTGGCGTCGCGGATCATCACGTCGAGCAGCAGGCCCGCGAGCGACCCCTTCGGGTAGTAGATGTAGTGCGTGCCGACGGGGTTCACCCACGTCGAGAGTGACGCGTCCTCGAGCGACACCGGGCGAGTCCGGCTCACCTCTTCGATCTTATCTTCCGTGAGCGCGAGAAACCCGGCAGAGTCGATCACCCCGCCGCGCACTTCGGCGAGGTCGGCGTAGTAATCGGTGACGCCCTCGCTGACCCAGAGCAGCGTCGTCGGCTGCGGGCGATCGTAGCGGTAGGGGGCGAGCTCCGCGGGGCGGAGCCGCTTCACGTTCCACGCGTGGAAGATCTCGTGCGCGTAGAGCGACGGCACGAACGGGTTGTCGAGCGCGAAGGCGGCGATGACGTCGACGTGGGAGTTCTGGTGCTCCAACCCGCTCGCGCCTCCGTACCCCGAGTCGGCGATCTGCATCACCGTGTAGGTCTGCCACGGCACCTCGCCGAACACGGCGACCTCCGGCGGGATGACGCGCTTGATCCAGTCCCAGGCCCGCGTCCGTCGCGCGCCGGAAACGCTCCCCACGGGGTACGTGGCCAGGCGCGTCCACTTGCCCGCCACCTGGGCGCTGTCGTAGTCGAAGCGGCCGACGAAGAAGGGCATGTCCACCAGGTCGTGGTAGTTGCCCTCGCGGAATCGCCGCGCGTTCGCACCCGCGCCGCCTGCGTTCCCGGCAGCGGTCATCCCGGTGGCGACGAGCCACGTGGGCTCGGTGTGCACGGTGACGGTGGCCGGGAACTCGAGCGGCTGCCCCTCCGGATACATGAACAGCGTCGTGCCGTTGAACAGGACGAAGTCGGGGCGGGCCCAGTTCATGGCGTTGTCGAGCGTGTCGGCGAGCGCCTCGAAGCTCACGGCCACCGTGCGCGCGCCGGCCGGCCACACACGCCACGTGTCGTGGTCGAGCTTGTCCCAGCGCAGCTGCTCGGACGCACCGGCCGCCGCGCCCGCGGCGGGTATCGCGGCGCGGGCGCGGAAGTTCAGCACGGCGCCCGCGAAGTTGGAGATCTCGTAGGCGCCGGGCGTCCACGCCGGGAGCGACAGGAGTACCGGGCCCTCGCCACGGATGTCGAACGTCATCACCACGCCGATCGTTCGCTGCGTGGCCGTGAGCCGGTCGAAGGTCACGTCGTAGCGGACCTCGGCCACCGGTGCGGAGACGGAGTCGGTCCGGGGGACCGAGCGCTGGGCGTGGAGCAGCGTCGGGTCGGTGGCGGCCACCGCGATGGCAAAGAGGAAGGCGAGCAGCACAGCGACGGGGCGGAGCGAGAGTGACATGCAGTGGCCGGTCCTGTAGGCGGAGAAGGCCGGAATCTAGCGCCGCGGGGCGGCCGGCGGGCGCCGGATGGGACGAAGCGTGGCGGCAGCGGGCCGGAGCGCACTCGGTGATGCCCGGCGTTCCCGGCGTTCCCGGCGTGGCTGGCATCCCCCGCGTTCACCGAATCGTAATACGATCGACACCAGCAGGTCACGGGCGCGTGTGTATATCTGTGCGTGGATGACGTCTAATGGAAGGACGCCGATGACGAGCGTTCCGCCCGCGGTGATGCGCGCGCCGGCACCGCTGCGGGATCTCTCTCTTCGCTTGCACGCCTGCACGCCTACACGCTTACGCGCCCGAGCCTCTCATGCGATCGCTCTTCGGTAGACCCCGGCTTTCCAGAGTGTCCGTCCCCGCCGTCCCCGCCGTCGCGGCCCTCGCGGCCCTCGCTCTCGCCGCGCTCGGCGGCTCCTGCTCTCGCTCGGATCGGTCGTCGCGGGACCGGGCGCAGACCTCGACGGAGGCGGTTGCGGCGGACGGTGCGGCGGCCAACGCGCTCCCCCCTGCCCCCATGCCCGCCGAGCCGCCGGCCGGCTACCTGAAAGGGCGCGAGGAATCCGACTTTGCCGGCCGCGGAGCTGCGGGTGGCGCCGCGGGCGGGATGCAACGCGCCGCACCGCCCGACGGTATGGCGACGCTGAGCGCCAGCGTCGGATTCGGCGACGCCGGCGCTCAGCAGCCGGCGGGCGAGGTCCTGGCGCCGGCGATGATCATCCGCACCGGCCAGGTGGTGGTCGAGGTGGACTCACTCGACCGGGCCGTAGCCCGCGTCCGCCAGATCGCCGCGCAGTTCGGCGGGTACGTGGCGAGCACGTCGTTCACCGGCGGCGACAACCAGGTGCGCGGCGCGACGCTCGAGCTCAAGCTCCCCGCCGCGCGCTTCGACGAGGCGCTCGCCGGCCTGCGGCCGATCGGCAAGGTGGAGACGGAGAACGTGGCGGCGCAGGACGTGGGCGAGGAGTTCGTGGACGTCACCGCCCGCGTCACCAACGCGCGCCGCCTCGAGCAGCGCCTCATCGACCTGCTGGCGCGTCGCACGGGGAAGCTCGAGGACGTGCTCGCCGTGGAGCGGGAGCTGGCGCGCGTGCGCGAGGCGATCGAGCGGTACGAGGGCCGGCTCCGCTACCTGCGCACGCGCTCGGCGGTGAGCACGCTCGCCGTGACCGTGCACGAGCCGCGGCCGGTGCTCGCCAGCCAGCCCGGCGTGAACCCGATCGCCGAGGCGTTCCGCGACGCGTGGCGGAACTTCGTGGCGCTGACGGCGGGGGTGATCGCGTCGATGGGCGTGCTGATCCCGCTCGGCGTCGTGGCGGCGCTGGCGTGGTGGGCGTGGCGGAAGTACGGCCGGGCGGCGCGGCTGCACGAGCCGGAGCGCGAGGCCGCGCGGTGAGGGAGTGCGGTGACGGGGCGAATGGTACGACCCGCGACATGGGGATGTCACCCGGAGGTGCGGGCGTTGTAGCCTCGGCGCATGCGCACGGTGGTGCGGGCAATCGCGGGCAGCGCAGCACGGAGGGGGCCACCGGACGCGACCCAGCGTGACCGGCGCAGCCCACGCCGCGCCGCGCCGCGTCAGGAGTACGCCCGTGCATGAGAACAGCCCCGGGAGCAGAGCTCCGGAGCAGTCGAGCCCCAGGCCCGTCAGCGAACATGATCGAGGCACGGCGCGGTCGACGGGAGGCGCCGGGACGGATTCGCCAGGGCCCTCACTGCTGGAGCGCGTCCGGTCTGCCGTCCGGACGCGGCACTATAGCCCCCGAACGGAGGAGGCCTACGTCGGCTGGGTGCGGCGGTTCGTGCGCTTCCATGGGCGTCGACATCCGGCGGAGCTCGGCGTCGGCGAGGTACGGCGCTTCCTGTCCGCACTCGCGGTCGGTCAGGGGGTCAGTGCCTCCACGCAGAGTCAGGCGCTGAGCGCCATCCTCTTCCTGTACCGCGAGGTCCTAGGAAGGCCGCTGTCGCGCATCGACGGCGTCGTGCGGGCGAAGCGACCGAAGCGGCTCCCGGTCGTGCTGAGCCGGTCGGAGGTTGCACGCGTCCTGAAGCAGATCGATGGAACGCCACAACTGGTCGCCGCACTGCTCTACGGCAGTGGGCTGCGGCTGCTGGAAGCCGTATCGCTGCGCGTGAAGGACGTGGACTTCCGCGACGCACGGCTCTTGGTTCGCGGCGGCAAGGGGGATCGTGACCGCGTGACGGTGCTGCCCACCGGCCTCGCGACGCCACTCCAGCAGCACCTTCGTCGCGTGCGGCGGCTGCATGCACGGGACATCGCTCGCGGGGCTGGGCGCGTGGCGCTTCCCGGCGCGCTGGGGCGCAAGTATCCCGGCGCCGGCCGGGAGTGGGGCTGGCAGTGGGTGTTCCCGGCGACGAAGCTCTACACGGACGCGCGGACGGGCGAGCGGCGGCGCCACCACCTGCACGAGTCGGCGGTACAGCGGGCCGTCCGCGAGGGAGTGCTCCGGGCCGGCATCACACAGCGCGCGTCCTGCCACACATTTCGGCACTCATTTGCGACGCACCTGCTCGAAGCGGGCTACGACATTCGGACGGTGCAGGAGCTACTTGGCCACCGGGACGTCCGGCCGACGATGATCTACACGCACGTGCTGAACCGCGGTGCGCGCGCCGTCGTGAGCCCGCTGGATCAGGCGGCCACGGGAGAGCCAGGTGGGTAGGTATGGGGAGGTAGCGGAGGCGTCCATAGCGGAGGCGTCCGAAGCGGTGGCCGCGCTCGGTTTTCCGGCATAGGAGGTTCGCGGGGTTCGCGGCGGATACGCTGCACACCGTGCAGCGTATCCGCACCGGGGCGGGTGTGGGAGCGGGCCTGGCATGTCGAGGCGGCACAACGGGATCAGGTGGTGTTGCAGCGGCATCACCCGACCTACATCTTGCGCCCACGGCTCGGTGCCGGGATTAGGCTGGGCTGTCTACTACGCGTTAGGTGTCACCACGCTACACGGTATGACTGACAGAGCGGCGCAGCCGTTCGACCGCGAGGCCGTCATCGCTGGCTACATGCGCCACGCCGAGGCGGGTGCGGCGGACCTGACGGACTTCTGGGCGTGGGAGGCCGTGACCGAGTTCGTGGAGCGGGCGCCGGCGGGCGACGCCTGGGGCCTGGTGGTCGACCTCGTGCGCCGCGCCCCAGACGAGGTCCTCGGCAACGTCGCGGCCGGCCCGCTCGAGGACCTCGTCCGCCGGCATGGGGCCGCGCTGGTGGACTGGATCGAGGGCGAGGGGCGCCGGGACGAGCGGTTCCGGTGGGCGCTCGGCGGCGTGTGGCTCACCCGTGGCGACCTCCCGCCGGAGGTCGAGGCGCGCGTCGTCGCGGCGAGCGGCGGGCGCCTCGAGCCCCTCGACGCCGACGGCGACGAGCCGGCCCCGCGGCCCGACACCTAACGAATCGCTGCAGCCGACGGCGCTCCGGCGCATCAAGTCGGGCGCCCCTCGGCCGCGTACTCGCCCCGGCCGCCGCGCGCCCCCTACATTCGGGGCGCCGCGGCTGAGCTTCGGCGTCCGGCCCCTATACACTCCACCGACTGACATGAGGCGTACGGCCCGCCCTCGGGCTCCGCTAGCTCCGCTAGCTCCGCTCGCCGCCGTGGCGCTGCTCGCCCCTGCCTGCGCCGAGCCGCGGCGGGCGGAGGCGCCGGCCGGCGTCGCCGCGGCCCCGGTGTCCGGCTACATCGTCCAGGACGGGAGCGGCCCGGCGCCCTTCCGCGTGGCCGACCAGGAGCGCTTGGCAGCCGCGCTGCCGGCGTGCCGGCTGGCCGCCCTCCGGGATCGGGCGCCGGCCGCGGTGCGCCTCCGGCCGCCCGGGGCGCGGGGCGCGACGCTCCGGCTGCCGGACGCCGGGGCCGCCGCGGACGGTGACGTGCCCGACTCCACGTGGCAGGCGTGGGACTGGCCGGACGGCGCGACGCTGGTCGTCTCGGAGCACCGCCGCCCGGTGTTGCCGGGCCTCTACGGGCTGGAGGGCCCCGGGCCCGGCGGGTGCCGGCTCTGGGTCGCCGGCCGGCCGATGTCGGTGGGGTTCCGGGCCGAACCGGCCCGCCGGGGCACGCGGTACCACGCGTCGGTGAGCGGCTTTCTCGACGACACGACGGACTTCTTCGCCGGCGTGACCGCCTCGTCGGAGGGCCGGCGGGACCCGCTCCTGGCCGCCGTCGGCACGCTGGCGCCCGCACCCCCGGCGGGCCGGTGAGCCCCGCGGCGCCGGAGCCTAACGATGTGCTGCAGTTGACGAGCGCGCTATTGATGGCGGCAGCTGCGCTGCCGCATCTTGTGACAGGCGCTCGCAACTGAGCTTGGCGTTAGGCCGACAACACGCATCCCTTGTTGTCGAGACCTGGGTGTTGATGCCTGACCCGTCCGCCGCGAGTCGCCCAGAACTACTTCATCGCGATCACGTGCGCCACGAACTGGTCGACGGCGATCTCGGTGCCCTGCTGAAAGCCCGTCGCTTTGTTTTTCTCGAGGTCCGCTTCATCCCGGTGCAGCGCCGTGAAGACGTAGCGAGTGCCGGTTCCCACGGTTTCCATCGTCATGATGGCCGTGATCGGAATGTCGTCAAAGACAGCCGGACGATAGCCGGGGAACAACATGGAGGTCCAGACAAGTCGCTCCATCGGAATAACTTCCAGGAAACAGCCGACGTTGGGAGACTCCTGACCGTCTCCCATTGCGATGTCGATGCTGAAGATGCCGCCCGGTCGCACGTCCATTTCGGTTCGCGTCACACGACCCCAAGGCTTGGGCATGTACCACTCCTTGAGATGCTCCGGTTTCGTCAACGCTTCCCAGACGAGCCGCGTGGGAGCGTCGATGAACCGTTCGATCGCGAAATCAAGTTTCGGATTGATCGCGAATGGCTTGCTCATGATTCTGATTCCTTCTGCTTGAGTTGTTTGACGTATTGGTCGAACCGGTCCAGTCGAGCTTCCCACAACTGACGACGCGCGGTCAGCCAGTCTTCAACGACCTTGAATCGTTCGGGTGCGATCTCATACGTCCGCACTCGCCCGCGCTTTTTCGACCTCACCAGTCGGCTCTGTTCGAGCACCGAGAGGTGCTGCACGAACGACGGGAGTTGCATGTCGAACGGTGCCGCCAGTTCGCTGACGGTGGCTGGTCCGACAGACAGTCGCTCCAGGACTTTCCGCCGAGTCGGGTTGGACAAGGCGTGAAAAACTTCGTCAGCGGCTGCGGATTGAACCATTTCCGACACCATCCAAATGCTCGGGTTATCCGATCCGACTGAGGGATTCTACAGCCGTGGAATACTTTTGTAAATACCTAAGTATCTGTTATCTTGGAAGCACCAACCTCTCGCACGGAGACAAGAACTCCGGCGAAGACGGTTTCCCTTACATCGACTCGACTGCGGACCTTTGCTGGCCGGGATGCAGTCATGGCCGCGCGTGGCGAGCGCTTCGATCTGCGGCCTAACGAACGCTGAACCTGACGGGCGATCATTGGATTTGCGCGAGCTTCGCTCGCGCTTCTTATTTGACTCGCCCGCAGGTTAGCTAGGGCGTTAGCCGGCAACAACCCACTACGAAGGTGAGGACCCGGGTGTGAAGCGGGACATGGATCTCGTCCGGAAGATCCTCATCTGGGCAGAGGACCGCGACGAATCGCTGACGGCGCCGCGACCGGACAATCATCTCGCAATCGACGGGTACGACGATCGGGTCGTCGCCCTGCACGTGAAGCTGCTCCAAGAGGCCGGATTCCTGGAAGCGAGCTTCGTCGAGGCGGACGGCTTCGGAATCGTCTTCGCACGCGTGCGGCGCCTGACCTGGGCCGGCTACGAGTTCCTGGCGGCCGCCCGCGACGACACGGTGTGGGCGCAGACGAAGGGCGTCATCAAATCGAAGACCCGCGACGTGCCATTTAGTGTCTTGCAAGCTCTCTTGATTGAGGGTGTCAAGCAGATCGTGGGCCTGCAGTAGTCCGTCCAATGTTCGGTGGCTGCCGTCTAACGATTCGCTGCACCTGCCGGCCGCACTGGCAGCCGCGCCTGCGGCGCGGCACTATGGGAGCGCCCGCGGGTGAGCTCGGGCGTTCGGCCGCGGCGGGTTTGACCCGGGGGCGCCGGGCGGGCATCGTTCCGGGGTGAAGGTCCGCGACGTCATCCGGCTGCTCGAGGCCGACGGCTGGTACCTGGCCCGCACGCGCGGGAGCCACCGCCAGTACAAGCACCCGACGAAGGCGGGCCTGGTGACCGTCCCGGGGGCCGGGGGCGACGACCTCGCGCCCGGGACGCTGAACAGCATCCTCAAGCAGGCGGGGCTCAAGGGATGAGCAGGTACCTGATTGTGATCGAGGCGACCGGCACCGGGTTCTCGGCGTACTCGCCCGACGTGCCGGGGTGCGCCGCCACCGGCGGCACGCGGGAGGAGGTCGAGGGCAACATGCGCGAGGCCCTGGCGTTCCACCTCGACGGGCTGCGCGAGGACGGGCAACCACTGCCCGCGCCGAGCAGCTCGGCGGCGTACGTCGACGTCGCCGCCGCGTAAGGGCCGCGGCCGAACGAGGCGCTGCACCCGACGGGCGCTCTTCGGACTGGCGGCTACGCCGCCATCTTGTGACACCGCGCCCGCAGGTGAGCTCGGGCGTTATGCCGGCCCCAGGCCATCTGGGCTGTTGAGGGTCCGCTGTTCCGGCGGCGGGTCGCCGCCGGGTTTTCGCATCTCGGTTGAGGGCATGGTCAGCGACTGGCGGACGGACGCGGAGCATCGGCCGGGTTGACGTACGTCAGGGCGAAGGGGCCGATCGCGTGCACCTGCACCACGGTCTCGCCGCGGGCCTGGGCGTAGTGGGCGTGGTTGGCCGGCGCGGTGACGAACCCGCCTATGCCCAGCGCCTGCATCGACTTGGCATCGGTCTTCTCGCCCATGCCCACGAGGATGGTCCCCCGGAGCACGGTCACGTGCTCGTCGGTGGGGTGGGTGTGCGGAGCGATGCGGTACCCGT